>PPYE01311245.1_pt1 | contig 45215 bp, 44 predicted proteins | sample 1559881 | NCBI WGS metagenome assembly PPYE01 (sample SAMN08240022, study PRJNA423297) | Human gut metagenome, whole genome shotgun sequencing project.
GGGGTTGTAGCTCAGTCGGTTAGAGCGTCGGCCTGTCACGCCGAAGGTCGAGAGTTCGAGTCTCTTCAGCCCCGCCATTGCACGGCGAGATAGCTCAGTTGGTAGAGCAGGGGACTGAAAATCCCCGTGTCCCCAGTCCGATTCTGGGTCTCGCCACCATCCACGCGGAAGTAGCTCAGGGGTAGAGCACAACCTTGCCAAGGTTGGGGTCGCGGGTTCAAATCCCGTCTTCCGCTCCATTTTCGACGTGAAGAGACCGGCGGCATAGCCAAGTGGTAAGGCAGAGGACTGCAAATCCTTTATCCCCAGTTCGAATCTGGGTGCCGCCTCCATAAAATTCCTCGATAGCTCAGTCGGCAGAGCGGGTGACTGTTAATCACTAGGTCGCAGGTTCAAGTCCTGCTCGAGGAGCCAGAACGTTTGCGGGCTTTCAGCGGTTGCTGAGGGCCCGTTTTTTTGTTTTTGCAGCGTGGATGTGGACGGAAGCCGGCCGGCTTCCGTCCACATTTTATCGCGCCGCCGCCCTTCGCTTTTCGAAAAGGACGCCGCTCTTGACAGGCCAACGGCTTTAAACTAGAATTCCTGATAGGAATAGACATCATAAAATATGGAGGAAAAAGGCCGTGAAAAAGAAGTTTGTTTCTGTCCTGTCCGTCATGCTGTTCTTTGTCTTCGGCGCTTTGCTGGGCGCTTCCGCCGCGGGAAACGGCGCAGAAGAGCGGGTGATCCGCGTGGCCACGCCCGGCAACTACGCGCCCTTCACCATGTACGAAGAGCTGACTCAGGAATGGTCGGGTTTTGAGATTGATCTGTGGCGGATGATCGGCGAGAAGACGGGTTATCGGATCCAGTTCGTCCATATCGACACGCCGGCCGCTTTTGCCGAGGTGGATCTCGGGCGCGCCGACACCGTAGCCAAACAGATCAGCATCACTCCGGCCCGCCGGCAGAAATATGAATTCACGCAGCCCTTTTTCTTCAGTCCCTACTGTCTGACCGTGCGAGAGGACAACAACAAGATCAAATCCTGGAAGGATATGGAGGGCAAAACGCTCGCCCTTCGGGAAGGCAGCGCCATGAACGAGTTCGTCGCCGCGCTCGATCCCGACAACAAGGTGAAAAAAGCCATCTACGAGTCGGGCAACAGCGCGCTGCACGAGACCGCGATGGGGCGCGTCGACGCGTATCCGTTCGCGTACCTGATCCTGCCGTACCGTCTGAAGAAGAATCCCGAGCTGAAGCTCAAGTCCGTAGACGTCGAAAACCCCATTTATACGGAAATCAACGCCTATCCGTTTGCCCGCACCGAGAGAGGGCAGATGCTCCTGAAGCTGACGGACGAGATTCTGACTCGGATGATCGCGGACGGCAGCTACGCGGAGCTGTGCAAGAAATGGTTCGGTCTCGACGTGATGGAGACGAAACCGGCGAAGGAATATCGGGAGACGCTGGCGCGCTAAAGCGCCGCAGTTTTTAGAGAAGGGAAATGATGTTCATGAACAGGAAACTGTTGGTCGCTCTGACGGCTGTCGTGACGACGATTTTGGGCGCCGTCGCCTTCGCCGCGGAAGACAAGGTGATCCGCGTGGCGACGCCTGGAACTTACGCGCCCTTTACTATGTATGATGATGCTACGAAGGAATGGTCTGGTTTTGAAATTGAATTGTGGCGAGCGATTGGAAAAAGATTTGGTTACGATGTTGAGTTTTTGAGGTTCGACATCCCCGCCACTTTTGCCGAGCTCGATCTTGGCCGGGTCGATACGGTTGCCAAGCAGATCAGCATCACGCCGGCGCGCCAGCAGAAATATGACTTTTCGCGGCCGTTTTTCTTCAGCCCATACTTTCTGACCGTGGCCGAATCCAATGAAGAGATCAAATCGTGGAAGGATATGGCGGGGAAAACGATCGCGCTGGCTGAGGGAAGCGCTATGAACGAGTTTGTCGCGGCGCTGGATCCCGACAACAAGGTGAAAAAATTTGTGTACGAGTCCGATAAGAACATTTTCTCCGAAGTGTCGGTCGGACGTATCGACGCCTGCCCTAGCGCGTTTATCGAGCTGCCTTACGAACTAAAGCGAAATCCCGCGCTCAAGCTGAAGTTTGTCGATCTGGACAATCCCATCTACACCGAAGTCAACGCCTACCCGTTCGCCCGCACCGAGCGAGGGCAGGCGCTTCTGAAGCTGGCAAACGAAGCTCTGACTCAGATGATTGACGACGGCAGCTATGCCGGGCTGTGCAAAAAATGGTTCGGCGTGGACGTGATGGAAACGAAACCGGCCAGGGACTACCAGGCTGCTCATTCGAAGTAGCGTTTTCGTAAAAGATTGTTCCCGGACGATGCGGCAGGCATTCTGAAAAATGACGCCTGCCGCATTTTGGCGGTTTATCGAAAAGAGGGGAAAGCGCGCATGGTTTTTCAGTTCGACTATTTTTTACGGATGTTCACCATCATCTTTTCGGGATTCAAAAACACGGTTTCGATGGCGTTCGTCTCGCTCATTTTCGCGGTGCTGCTCGGCTTTGTCCTGGCGGCGTCGCGATACTACAATATTCCCGTGCTGAAGCAGTTTTCCGTCGTGTTCACGTCGTTTTTCCGCAGCACGCCCTTTATCGCGCAGCTCTTCGTCTTTTATTACGGTTTCGCGCAGATCTCCATGACCGTCAGGAGCCTGTCCAGCTTTTGGGCGGTCGTCATCGTGCTCTCGCTCAGTTTCGCAGCCTATATGGGCGAGAACATCCGCGGCGCGATCAGTTCGGTGGACAAAGGGCAGTTCGAAGCGGGAATCTCCATCGGCATGACGCCGTGGCAGACGATCCGCCGCATCGTGATCCCTCAGGCGGCCCGCGTCGCCGTGCCGGGCATGGTCAATTCGTTCGCCAACCTGTTCAAGTCCACGTCGCTGGCCTTCACCGTCGGCGTGATGGACATGACGTCGTGCGCCAAAAACGAGGTCAACCTGACGTACCGCTATCTGGAAGGATTCATCGCCCTGCTGATCATCTACTGGGTCATCCTCGCCCTCGTCTCCTACGCCCAGTCGCTGCTGGAGCGCTACATGAACAGACCCTACGTGCAGGAGGGGCGGTAGATGAGCCGGTTGCCCATATTGACGGTCTCCGGGCTGAAAAAAAGCTTCGGCGCGCTCGAGGTCCTGAAGGACGTCAGTCTTTCGGTCGCAGAGGGCGAGATCATCTCGATCATCGGCCCTTCGGGAACGGGTAAATCCACCCTGCTGCGATGCGTCAACTATCTGGAACGTCCCACCGCGGGAGTGATCGCCATCGACGGCGTCAGTGTGGACGCTTCCCGGAGCCGCCGCAGGGACGTTTACGCGCTGCGCAGGAAGGCCGCGATGGTCTTCCAGAACTACAACCTGTTCCGCAACAAGACGGCGCTTGAAAACATCATGGAACCCATGACGCAGGTGCAGAAGATTCCCTGCGGCGAGGCCAGGGAAGAGGCTGAGAGGATCTTGAAGGTCATCGGACTGTTCGAGAAGCGCGACGTCTATCCGGCCCACCTGTCGGGCGGACAGCAGCAGCGGATCGGCATTGGCAGGGCCATGGCCGTCAGGCCCAGAGTCATGCTCTTCGACGAGCCCACTTCTTCCCTCGATCCCGAACTGGTCAACGAGGTGCTGGAAGTCATCCGGCAGCTGGCCTCGGAGCATCGCATGACGATGCTCATCGTGACGCACGAAATGCGTTTCGCGCAGGAGATCTCGGACCGCGTCCTGTTCATGGACAACGGGGGAATCGCCCTTGAAGGAACTCCGCAGGAGATCTTCGGCGGCGATAACCCGAGAGTGCGCAAGTTCGTAGGCTCCGTGGCCTGAGGCGCGCCGGTGTCAAGCGCAGCGCAAGTGTCGGGGGGCTTCCGCCGGGAGACGGGGCCTGACGGCATGGACCGCAATTTCGTCGAGGCTGCGGCCCGGCTCAGAAAAGAGCTTTACAAAGAGTATGGCGCCTTTTACTACGTGCCAATGGCGGAATCCCGCTCCGTGCAGCTTCCCGTCACCGTGGGGTGCAGCTACGGCCGCTGCCTTTTCTGCGACCTGAACCACGGGCTGGCCTACCGGGAGCTTTCCTGTCCGGAGATACGGGACAAGGTCGGGAAATTGCGTTTTCTCCACAAATACGACCGCCGGCCCGTGCGGCATTGTCTTTTGTCCGGAGGGAACCCATTCTTTTTGCCCGCGGAGAAACTGCTGTGGATCGCCGGGGAGCTGCGCGGCGCCTTTCCCGAGTGCGAGTCCATCTCCTGTTTCGCGCGGGCGGACGACGTGATGAAAAAATCGGCGGAGGAGCTTGAGACCCTGCACGCGGCCGGATATGACCGCCTGTGTCTGGGGATCGAGTCGGGGTCGGAGCGGGTGCTCCGCTATCACGAGAAGGGCGTGGGGCGCGCCGGGAACGCCGAGGCCATGAGGAAGCTCGACGCCGCCGGGATAAGCTATTCAGTCTACGTCATCCTGGGGCTGGGGGGACGGGCTCTTTCCGACGAGCACATTGCCGAGACGGCAAGCCTGCTGAACGGAGCGCGTCCCTTCGAGCTGACAGTGGTGAACCTGGTGCTGTTCAGGGGAGCTCGTCTGGCGGAGCGCGTGCGGGCGGGCGAGTTCAAACGGCTTCGGCCGCTCGAGGCTCTGGGCGAGGGGCGGCGTCTTCTCTCGCTGCTGGAGATACCGACTGTCTACGATGGGACCCACAAGACCAACGCCTTTCCGCTGAAGGGGCGTCTGCCGGAGCACAAGGCGCTCCTGCTGCGCCGGATGGACTGGGCCATCGAGCGTCTGAGCCGCGGGAACGTGCAGGGATACGAGATGCGAAGGTGGCGCAACTGGTTCACGGAGTGACGCCCTGCATCGGGAAAAAAATCGGCGTTTGCCGCGAACGTGAGGAAAAAACGCGCCGGTTCCGTTTTAATGAAATCCGGAAATCCGAATCACTTCAATCGGCGGGGTTCTTGAGGTCGCCCCGGCCGCGCCGCCTTCCGCAGGCGTCGTTTCATTGCCGCTGTTTTTTCGTTATATTCTCGCAATGTGCTGAATTATGAAAAAAATATCCTCGCACGCTCGTCAAGTGTGCTATAATGCCGCTAACTTTTCAGAAAAAACGGCGGGCGCTTTCCCGCCGCGTCTGAAAAACTTGTCGTCTGAGGAGCGAAGGATATGGAAAGAGAGAGTTTCAAGTCGAGGATCGGTTTCATCCTGGTCAGCGCCGGCTGCGCGATCGGCATCGGCAACGTGTGGAAGTATCCCTGGCTGGTGGGGCAGAACGGCGGCGGCATTTTCGTGCTGTTCTACCTGCTGTTTTTGGTCTGCATGGGCATTCCCGTGCTGACGATGGAGCTGGCCGTGGGGCGCGGCAGCCGCAAGAGCGCCGTCAAGGGCTACGAGACGCTGGAACCGGCCGGCAGCAAATGGCACGTGCACGGCTGGTTCTGCGTGGCGGGCAACTATCTGCTGATGATGTACTACACGACGGTTTCCGGCTGGATGCTGTCGTACTTCTTCAAGTTCACTTTCGGCACGTTCGACGGCATGGCGGCCGAGAACGTGAACGGCGTTTTCGGCGGCATGCTCGGCGATCCCGAGGAGATGGCGCTGTGCATGGCGCTGACGGTGATCGGCGGCTTTCTGGTCTGTTCCATGGGGATGCAGAAAGGGCTGGAGAAGGTCACCAAGTGGATGATGCTCGGTCTGCTGGCGCTGATCGTGGTGCTGGCGGTGCACAGTCTGCTGCTGCCGGGCGCCGGGGAAGGGGCGCGCTTTTATCTGCTGCCCAGCGTGACGCGCATGAAGGCTTCCGGGCTCGGCAACGTGATCATGGCGGCCATGAACCAGTCGTTCTTCACGCTCAGTCTCGGCATCGCCTCGATGGAGATCTTCGGCAGCTACATGTCGGATCAGTTCACTCTCACCGGCGAGGCCGTGCGCATCGTGGCGCTCGATACTTTCGTGGCGTTCATGGCGGGGCTGATCATCTTTCCGGCCTGCTTCAGTTTCGGCGTGCAGCCCGACGCCGGCCCGTCGCTGATTTTCATCACGTTGCCCAAGGTCTTCATCAACATGGAGGGAGGCCGCTTGTGGGGCTCGCTGTTCTTCCTGTTCATGACCTTCGCCAGCTTCTCGACCGTGATCACCGTGTTCGAAAATATCCTGGCCGCCTGCATGGACAACTTCGGCTGGTCGCGTGCCAAGTCCGTGTGGTTCAACTGCGCCTTCGTGCTCGTGACCAGCGTTCCCTGCGTGCTGGGCTACAATCTGTGGAGCGACGTGCGCATTCTCGGCTCGCGCGACGTGCTCGACAGCGAGGATTTCGTCGTCAGCAACCTGCTGCTGCCGCTGGGGTCTCTGATCTATCTGCTGTTCTGCGTGACGAAATGGGGCTGGGGCTTCGACAAATATCTGGCGGAGTGCAACAAGGGCGCGGGCATCAAGATGAGCCGCCGCTTCAAACCTTATTTCCAGTTCGTGCTGCCGCTGCTGATCCTGGCGATCCTGATCCAGGGATTGATGTGAGCATAAAAAAAGACTCCCTGTGCGCAGGGAGTCTTTTTTGCGGCATAGGAAAAATGAAAGGCAGTCAAAGGCCGATAAAAACTGGATTATCGGCTTTCAGCGGCTTCAATTGTTCCACGTGGAACATCGCGCGTGAAAAATCGTTCACCGGCGCGCCGTTCGCTGTCGGAAGGCGCGCGTCGGAAGGAAATCTGTCAGCAGATTCGCGGCAGGATCTCGCCGACAGGCATGTCGACGATGCGGGAGCCGCCGAGCCGGGTCTTCAGCCCCACGAGTCCGGCATGTTCCGCCGTGACGGCGCCGATAAGGGCGGCGTCGCGCCCCAGCGGGTGACGGCGGAGCCGTGCGAGCGCGATTTCCGTTTCTGCCGGGGCGCAGGCGATCAGGGCGCAGCCTTCGCTGGCGAGGTAGAGCGGATCGAAACCGAGGATGTCGCAGATGGCGGCGACGGATGGATGGAGCGCGAGGCGTTCCTCTTCGATCTCCATGCCGAGGCCTGTGGCTTCGGCCCATTCGCAGAGCACGGTGCCGAGGCCGCCGCGCGTGCAGTCGCGCATGCAGCGCAGGCCGTCGAGCGGCAGCAGCGGTCCCAGCAGGGGCCAGAGGGCGGCGCAGTCGCTTTCCAGGCCGCCGCGGTCGAGCCCGTAGCGCAGCGCGGCGATGACCGCGCCGTGGCGGCCTGGCGGGGTGGAGAGAATCAACGTGTCGCCGGGCTGCAGGCGGTTCATGCCCAGCGGCCGGGGCGTGACGGCACGGCCGAGGGCGGTGACGTTGAAAAATACTCCCTCGCAGGCGCCACGAGGCACCACTTTCGTGTCGCCGGCCGCCAGCGTCGCGCCGAGGGCTTCGCACTGCCGGGCCGCGCTCTGAACGAGGCGCAGCAATTCCGCGCGCGGCAGCCCTTCCTCGATGATCATGCCCAGCGTCAGCCACTGCGGCCTGACGCCGCGCACCGCCAGGTCGTTCGTGGCGCCGCAGACGGCCAGGTGTCCCATGTCGCCGCCGGGGAAAAAACGCGGCGAGACCGTGAAGCCGTCGGTGGTGACGGCCAGATTCCCTTCTATAAACGTGCAGTCTTCGCAGCCGCCTTTCTGGCCGTCGCAGGCGGCGAAGTTCTTTATCACGGAGGCGACGAGATCGGCCGTAAGGCGGCCGCCGCTTCCTTCGCCCAACGAGATCAGTTCGCTCATAGTCTTCCTCCCCGGCGGCCGTAACGGTACCACGCGCCGCAGCTTCCTTCCGACGAGACCATGCAGGGACCGGCGGGTTCCTGCGGCGTGCAGTTTTTTCCAAAAAGGGCGCACTGCGGCGGCGCGAGACGGCCGCGCAGCACCTCGCCGCAACGGCAGCCGGGAATGGGAACGTTGACGGCCGGCGGCAGCGCCAGCTTGGCGCGGGCGTCGCGACACGCATAGGGCGCGCGCAATTTCAGCCCCGACTGCGGGATCGTCCCCAGCCCGCGCCAGACGCTGTCGCAGGGCGTAAAACATTCGTCGATCAACGCCCGGGCACGCGGATTGCCGCGATCGCGCACGCCGCTCGGATAGGCGTTGACGATGCGCGGTTCGCCGCCTACGATCTGCGAAAGCAGCGCGCACAGCGCCAACAGGATCTGCTCTCCCTCGAAGCCTCCCACGGCGCAGGCGACGCGGTACTTTTCGGCCAGGATCCCGTAAGGTTCCAGCCCGATGATGCTCGAGACGTGTCCCGGCAGCAGGAACCCCTTCACGCCGATCTGCGGGTCCTGCGCCAGCAGTTCGAGCGCGGGAAGGACCCTTTTATGCTCGGCCAGTACGGAAACGTTGCCGACGCCGAGGCGTTTCGCTTCTTGAAGAAGCAGGGCCGTTTGCGGCGTGGTCGTCTCGAAGCCGATGGCGAAAAAAACGAATTCGCGCCGCGGCTCGTTCAGCGCCAGCGGGATCACGTCCATGGCGCTCATGACCACGCGCACGTCGCCGCCGCGGCCCGCCGCTTCGCGCAGCGAGCCGCCCCGTCCGGGAACGCGGAGCATGTCTCCGTAGCTGCACAGCGTCACGCCGGGGAGCGAAGCCGCCGCGATGGCCTGGTCGACGTCGGCCTGATCGGTGACGCAGACGGGGCAGCCGGGGCCGGAAAGCAGCGCGACGTTTTCCGGCAGCAGCGAGCGCAGGCCGCTGCGGAAGATCGACACCGTGTGAGTGCCGCAGACTTCCATCAGCCTGACCGGGCCCGTGCGCCGGGCCAGTTCCGCCAGCGTCCGAGCGGCGCTAGAAAGGAAGCTGGCCTGCATCGCCGGCGCCTTCCCGAATTTCGGCCCAGAGCGCTTCCAGTTCGGCGCCGTCGCGTTCGTCGACTTTTTCGATGGCGAAACCGGCGTGCACCAGCACGAGATCCCCAACGGCCGGCGCGTCCAGCAGGTCGACGCGGATCGAACGGCGGATCGGGCCGGCCGAAGCGATCGCGCTGCCGTCGCCGCAAAGTTCTTCAATTCTGTGAGGCACTGCGAGACACATCTGTCCGCCCCCCTTTTTCTGAGACTCTTCGTCAATTATACAACGGCGAAACGTTTTCGCCGCACGGCAGCCGCGTCCCGTCCGAAACGTTTTTCCAATTTGTTGCATGTTTGAACTTTGAGACGTTTATATATTGTTCATTTTGCGTCATTGACGTAGCCGATTCTGGCGTTAAAATGAGACGGTAAAGGCCGCATGAACTGCGCGGACAAAAACACCTTTCAAGGAGTGGATTTACTATGGCAGTCGAACTTACGAAAGAGACGTATGAAGCGGCAATCGAAGCCAGCAAAAACAAACCCATGTTTATGGATTTCTGGGGCCCCAAGTGCACTCATTGCCTTGCCCTGATGCCCAGCGTCGAAGCTCTCGCCGAGAAATATACCGACAAGGTCGATCTGTGCAAGGTCAACATCGCCGGCGGCCGCCGCGTCGCCATGGCCCTCAAGGTCATGAGCCTCCCTTCGTTCCTGTTCTTCAAGGACGGCGCCGAAGTGGCCCGTCTCAGCGGTGACACGGTCACCATCGAGCAGATCGAAGAGAACGTCAAGAAGCTCTGCGAATAACCTTGACCAACGAAAAGGAGCCCGCGCGGGAAAACGCGCGGGCTTTTGCGTTGGCGGGGACCGGAAATCGGCGCGGATGGAGTTTCCGCTGCGGGGAATTTTTTCGTGGATGAGCTTGTATTTTTGAATGAAAAATAAAGGTCGTAAATCTTTATGTTGTGACAGAATGCCGCAAGAAGATTTTCTCCTTCGAGGCGTTTGTTTAAATTGCACAAAATAAATTTGCCTTTTTGCGGTTTTAGTGTATTCCTCGTACTTTTAGATCGACTCCTCTTTCATAAAAAACATTACTGATCGATCGTAAAAAACTTGATCTTTTTCTCGTTGGTTGTAAAATGAACATGGCGAGAGAAATTCGGGAGAGAGATTCCGCCTCGTTTTATGAGGGGCGGACGCCGAAGGGGCAACGCAAAACGTTTTTTCATTGCGGAAACTCTCAGGCACAAAGGATCCCGAGCGGACGCCGCTCTGAATATACGTGCAAATCGTACGACAGAGACTCATGACCACCAAAGAGGTGAGCGTGATGCCCTGTCGCTTTATTTTGCTTACGAACAATCCGCGCTATGAAGACCGCGCCGATTTGCCCGTGCGGTTCGTCGCCGGCGCCGGAAAAGACGTCATCGCGGCCGGGCGCGACCTGATCCACAAAGGATGGGCCCTGCAAAACCATCCTCTGTACGGCAACTTCCGTCCGCACCAGCAGCCGTTCCGCACGCTGTTGCTCAAAAAAGACGAAAACGCGGGTTTCGACGAATACGGCCTGGGTCTGATCGAAGAGGCCGGGCTCGTCTACGCGAACGATCCCCAGCCGCTGACGCCGGCGCAGACGCCGCCCCGGATGGCTGCGGACTGTTCCGAGATCGACTTCGAGCTGATGAAGGAGACGCTTCTCAAGAGCAATCTGATCCACTAGCGTTTTATCCGGGCACGGAGCGGTTCCCTCCGCTGGGCAGAGCGTGGAATCCCTTCTGGCCATGATCTAAACGATACAGGTACCGCGCGCCGCCGGATTTTCCGGCATCAGTGCCCCGAGGAGGGGCATGGGTAACATTTAGAAGGGAGGAGTTATCTTGAAGCTTGAACTCCATAAGGTAAAGATTGACAAGATCGCGTTTGGGGAGGAATTCTCCGTCAAAGGCGGGGTGCTCACCATCAACAAGAAGGCCATCATCGACCATCTGATGGATGACGATCGTCTCGCCAGCGTCGATGTGGAACTGGCCCATCCGGGCGAGAAGACCCGCATCATGCCCGTGAAGGACGTCGTCGAACCCCGCTGCAAGATCGAGGGGACCAACGAGGTGTTCCCCGGCATGATCGGCGACGTCGACACCGTCGGCGAAGGTTCCACGCTGGTCCTCGACGGCGCCGCCGTGGTCACCACCGGCCGCCTCATCGCCCCGCAGGAGGGCATCGTCGACATGTCCGGCCCCGGCGCCGAATTCACGCCGTTCTCCAAGACCAAGAACATCGTTCTCGTCCTGAACCCCGTCGAGGGGCTCGAGAACCACAACCGTGAGACGAGCTGCCGCATGGCCGGCCTGAAGGCCGCCGTCTTCATCGCCCAGCAGATCAAGAAGGCCGGATTCACGGCCGACAAGGTCGAGAGCTATGAGGCTCCCTGCTACAAGGACGCCCTGGCCGCCTATCCCGAGCTTCCCAAGGTCGTCTACATCTACATGCTGCAGACCCAGGGCCTGCTTCACGACACCTACGTCTACGGCGTCGACGCCAAGAAGATCATCCCCTCGGTGATCAACGCCACCGAAGTCATGGACGGCGCCATCTGCTCCGGCAACTGTGTGTCCGCCTGCGACAAGAACAGCACCTACGTGCATCTGAACAACCCCATCATCAAGAGCCTTTACGAGCACCACGGCAAGGATCTGAACTTCATCGGCGTCGTCATCACCAACGAGAACGTGACGCTGGCCGACAAGAAGCGCAGCAGCTCCTACGCCGTCAAGCTGGCCCAGACTCTTGGCGCCGACGCGGCCGTCATCTCCGAGGAAGGCTTCGGCAATCCCGACGCCGACCTGGTCATGAACTGCTGGAAGTGCGAGCGCAAGGGCATCAAGACGGTCCTCGTCACCGACGAGTACGCCAACCGCGACGGCGCCTCCCAGTCTCTGGCCGACACCTGCCCCGAGGGCAACGCCTGCGTCACCGCCGGCAACGCCAATGCCACCATCACCCTGCCTCCGATGGACAGAATCATCGGCGACACCCAGTTCGCCGACGTCATGGCGGGCGGTTTCTTCGGCTCGCTGAAGGAAGACGGCAGCATCTTCGCCGAGATCCAGATCATCACCGGCGCCACCAGTGAAGTCGGTTTCACCAAACTGGGCGCTTACACGATCTAGTTCGCGGCCAAGACGCGCGATCCCTTTTGCCAGGGACAGACTCTTAAGGAGGGGAACTTATGACTTATAAAGTAGTTCATTATATCAACCAGTTCTTCGCCGGCATCGGCGGAGAAGAAAAGGCCGACATCGCGCCCGAAGTGCGCGAAGGCGTCGTCGGCCCCGGTATGGCTCTGAAGAACGCTTTCAAGGGCGAGGCCGAAATCGTCGCCACCATCATCTGCGGCGACTCCTATTTCGCCGAAAACATGGATGCCGCTTCCGACTTCGTGGTCGAGGCCGTGAAGAAGTACAACGCCGACGGCTTTGTCGCCGGCCCCGCCTTCAACGCCGGCCGTTACGGCACCGCCTGCGGCGCCGTCTGCAAGGCCGTGGGCGAGAAGCTGGGTATTCCCACCGTTTCCGCCATGTACGTCGAGAACCCCGGCGTCGATCTGTACAAGAAGTACACCTACATCGTCAGCGCCGCCGACAGCGCCCGCGGTCTGGGCAAGGCCGTGCCCGCCATGGCCAGCATCATCCTGCGCCAGATGAAGGGCGAAAAGCTCGGCACGCCCAAGGAAGAGGGCTACATCGAGCGCGGCGTGCGCGTCAACAAGTTCTACGACGAAGTCGGCGCCGAGCGCGCCGTGAAGATGCTGATCAGCAAACTCAAGGGCGAGGCGTTCGAGACTGAGTACGCCATGCCCGTGTTCGACCGCGTCGAGCCCCGGCCGGCCCTCAAGGACGTCACCAAGGCCACGATCGCGCTGGTCACTTCTGGCGGCATCGTGCCCTTCGGCAACCCCGACCACATCGCCGCCTCCAGCGCCCAGAACTACGGCGAGTACAGCATCGCCGGCGTCGATGACCTGAAAGAGGGCGAGTATCAGACCGCTCACGGCGGCTACGATCAGACCTATGCCAATCAGGATCCCGACCGTGTCCTGCCCGTCGACGTGATGCGCAAGCTGGAGAAGGAACACAAGATCGGCAAGCTCTACGATTATTTCTACGCCACCGTCGGCAACGGCACCGGCGTCGCCAACGCCAAGCGCTTCGGCACCGAAATCGGCAAGAAGCTGCACGGCAAAGTTGACGCCGTTATCCTCACCTCCACCTGAGGCACCTGCACTCGTTGCGGTGCAACGATGGTCAAAGCTATTGAGGAAAACGCCGACGTCCCCGTGGTTCACATGCTGACGATCGTGCCGATCTCCCTGAGCGTCGGCGCCAACCGTCTGATCCCCACGGTCGCCATTCCTCACCCGCTCGGCAACCCCGCGCTGAAGCCCGAGGAGGAGTTCGCGCTCCGTTACCGCCTGGTCACCCGCGCCCTCAAGGCCCTGCAGACTCCCGTGACCGAGCAGACCGTTTTCACGGAGGACTAAACGCCTCTCGACGGTCGGAGAAATATTCGAAACCTAAAAAAGGACGCCTTTTTTGTGAAGGCGTCCTTTTTTTTATGAGCGAATATGGATATAATATGAAAAAGATCGGGGATTTTTATTTTCTGAGAAGGGGTGCGAAAGTTGAAAGATCTCAAAATCCTAACGGGGTGTGTCGCCGTACTGACCGTGATTGCCGTGGGGGTCGTGCTTCAGGCGGCGCAAAACGTCTTTCTGCCTCTGGTGATCGCCTGGATCATTTCATATATGATGGCGCCGGGCGTGCGTTTCATGACGCGCCTGAAGGTACCGGTCGAAATAACCACGTTTCTGCTGCTGGCGCTGCTGCTGTACATCACGTCGCAGGCGGGCAGTTTCCTGAGCCAGCTGTTCGCCGGTTCGGCCGACAAGTTCATGAACTATTACGAACAGCTCGTCGCCATCTGGAACCAATTCTCGGCCAAATACAACATCACCGCCACCTATCTGCGGGGCGTGGATTGGGGGGGAGCCCTGCGCTCCTACATCATCGCGCTGTCGGGTTCGATCGTGACGATCCTGTCCAAGACGGTGATGGTGATCGTCTTTCTGATGTTCATCCTCTTCGGCAGTCCCTACGTGGAGTATAAAATGCGTAAGGCGTTCCCGCAGAAGAGCGCTCAGGTCATGAACATTCTCGATTCGATCTCGACGCAGATCGGCCGTTTCCTTTCGGTGATGACGCTGATCAGCGGCGCGACGGGGATCCTGATCTGGCTGGGGCTGAGCTGGATCGGCGTCGATTTCGCGCCGACGTGGGGCGTGCTGGCGTTTTTCCTGAACTTCATTCCCACGGTCGGCTCAATCGTCGCTTCGGTCCCGCCGATCCTGATTTCGATCGTACAGTTTTACCCCGCGGCGGCCAGCGCTGTGTTCGGCATTCCGCCGCAGGTCTTTATGACGATCGGCGTGATCCTGGCGGTGCAGGTGACGATCGGCAACATCATCACGCCCAAGGTGATGGGCGACAGCATGAATCTCAGCCCGGTCATGATCCTGGTTTCGCTGCTGCTCTGGGGCTGGCTCTGGGGCGTGGCGGGGGCGCTGCTCTCCATGCCGATCGCCGGCATCATCAAGATCATCTGCGACAACGTCGATCAGCTGAAGATGGTCGGCGTGCTGATGAGTTCCGGCCAGTCTTTTGAAAGAGAGTTCAAGTCCGAATAGCGTTCCGCCGGGAGCGGCGCGCGGATCTGCGACGGGAAAAAGAGGCGGAGGTGTTTTTTCGAGAGAAAGGAAAGAGGGTGGGTGTGGATGAACTGGAGCGAAATTTTTACGAGAAAGAAGCTGCCTGACGAAAAAGAGCCCGTCGCCTTTTCTGCGGATGCCGGCATGGCGGCCGGCGAAAAGGCGGCGCCCAGTGCCGACGGCGAAGTCGGTCTCCAGGCTGCCGAAGCCGGAGCGGAATGGCGAGGCGGCGCAGCGGAGAATAAAACGGCTCCCGTCGCGCCGGAGCCCCCTCTCTGCGACGTGACAGTGCGCATGCGCATCAACGATACGGGCGACATCGCCAAAGCGGCGCTTTATCTGGCGCTTTCGGAAGGGATCGGCGAAGAACGCCGCATCAAGGAGGCGCTGAGCGCCTGCGGCTGGTGCGGCGTTGCCACCGAAGTGGGCGGCATTTCCGGCGAGCTTGCCGTGAAGGCCAGCCGCGCTTTGGTTGGCGCGGCGCTGAACAGCGGCGTGGTGTGCAAGAGCACCGCGGAAATGCACGCGCTCATGCACGCGGCGCAGGAAGCGTTCAACGTGTTCATTCCCGGCGGCCTGCTTGAAATGAGTATCGGCGCCAAGATCGCCATCGTGCGCAATGCTCAGTGGCTCGCCGTGGCCGTTGCCGGCGATGCGGCCTTCCATGCCGTCGCCCATCACGGGCGCGTCGGCGTCGGCGTCATGCACCTGTGATTTATCCCGGCCTTCGGCGCGCGGAAGATTTTTCGCTTCGCGGCTCTTGCGCGATGGCGCAAGTTGTGTTACATTCTACCAATGTAAATGGAAGATCTTTGTACGCTAGGAGGTGCACAAAGTATGAAAAAGGATATTCATCCCAATTACGTCGAATGTCAGGTGACTTGTGCCTGCGGCAACCATTTCGCGACCCGCGCCACGGTCCCGGAGATCAAGGTCGGCGTGTGCTCGGCCTGCCATCCCTTCTTCACGGGCAAGAAGAGCCGCGTCGTTTCCGAAGCCGGCCGCCTCGAGAAGTTCAACAAGAAGTACGCCGGCATGAACTACGGTCAGAGAGAAGAAAGTTCGGACTAAAAAGACGGGGCCTGTGCCCCGTCTTTTTTCAGCCGTGTTGTGCGCCCCGCCGGGGCGTCGCCGCATAAATATGCCGGGCGTTTTTCGAGCGCTTCTTCCGCGCCCGGCGTTCAAAGGAGGTTTTGAACGATGGAGATCAGAATTATCAACAAGACGCCCGATTTCCTGCGCACGATCTGGACGGCGGGGCGCACCTGCCACAGCGCCATGGCGCCGCAGGAGCTCTTCGATCTGGACGAGAGCGAGAGCAAAATGCTCAAGCTGGTGGACTTCCTGCTGAAAGCCCGCCATCTCAGCACGCTGGAGCACTGCTCCGTGACGTACGCCGTGGCCGGCGCGTCGCGCACGCTGCTGGCGCAGTACAGCCGCCACCGCATCGGCGTGTCTCTGTCGGTGCAGAGCCAGCGCTACGTCTCCGAAGGCACGGAAAAGCGCGGACAGACGTTCGAGTACGTCACGCCGCCTTCGATCGCCGCCGCGCCTGACAAGTTGTCCGCCTATCAGGCCGCCATGGCCGACGCTCAGAGGAGTTACGACGAACTGATCGCCGCCGGCGTCCCCATGGAAGACGCGCGCTTCGCGCTGCCCGGCGGCATCTGCACCAATTTCGTCACCACGCTGAACCTGCGCTCGCTGCTCGACGTCTACGAAAAGCGCGTGCTCGTCTCCGGCGCGCAGTGGGAAGTGCGCGAGATGGTGCGCCGCATGGCCGAGCTTCTGGTGGAGCGGGAGCCGTGGCTGGAGGGCGTTTTCAAAGGAGTTTCGCCAAAGTGATTTTTTCTTCGCTGAAAAAGTTTTTCGCGGCGCTGACCGCCTCGCTGGCGGCTCTCGCCGCGGAAACGGAAGGCGGGGGCCCCGCGCCCATGCCCGTCGGCGGCCAGGCCGTCATCGAAGGCGTGCTCATGAAGGGCTACACCCGCTGGGGACTGGCGGTGCGCCGCGCCGACGGCGAGATCGTCACCGAGCACTGGCCCGCCAAAAACTGGAACAAGACGGGATGGGGCAAAATTCCCGTCGTGCGCGGTTTCCTCAACATGATCGAGATGCTGCGCGAAGGCTTCAAGGCGCTGTCCAAGTCCGCCGGCATTTCCCTCGGCGAGGACGACGAGATGACGCCCCGCGACGTATTCTTGACCGGCCTGGTCGCGGCCGTCATGGTGATCGGCCTGTTCATCGTGCTGCCCGTCTACGCCGCCGACTGGATCCGCCGCGCCGCGGGCCTGTCGGCCTGGAGCGGCCATCTGATCGAAGGCTGCGTGCGCGGAGGAGTGTTCGTCGCCTATCTGGGCATGATCGGCCTGTGGAAGGACATGGCCCGCGTGCTTGCCTACCACGGCGCCGAACACAAAACCATCAATGCCTACGAGTCCCGCCGCCCCATGACGGTGGAGTCGGTGTGCCGCTGTTCGCGCCTGCACCCCCGCTGCGGCACGTCGTTTCTGCTCATCGTCGTGATCGTCAGCATCGTCGTCTTCTCCCTGGCCGGGCCCGGAGGCGTCGTCTGGCGCGTCGGCTCGCGCATCTGCCTGATTCCCGTGGTCGTCGGCGTATCCTACGAATTTATCCGCGCCATGTCGCGTTTGGGGCGCGCCGGGCGGTTCGTCATGGCTCCGGCCATGTCGCTCCAGTATCTGACGACGAGAGAGCCGGGGCCCGATCAGGTGGAAGTGGGCATCCGCTCCCTCGAAGAAGCTCTCGATTTGAAATTCGATTCTGACCGCACGGAGGCCGTCCGATGAACCTTGAACCAAAACTGCGCGAACTGGAAGCGATTTACGCCGAACTTGAAAAAAAGATGGCCGACCCCGCCGTCGTCTCCGACATCAAAGAGATGCAGAACCTCGGCAGGAAACATTCCGAACTGGAGGAAGTCGTCGGCGACTACCGCCGCTACCGGCAGGTCCGGGATGAGATCGCCGAGGCCAAAGAGCTGGTCGGCGGCGGCGACCACGAGCTGGCGGAACTGGCCAAGATGGAGCTGGAAGAAAAAGAGCCGCTGCTCGGCAAGATCGAGGAGCAGCTGCGCGTCGCCCTGCTGCCCAAGGATCCCAACGACGAGAAAGACGTCATCATGGAGATCCGCGCCGGCACCGGCGGCGACGAAGCCAGTCTGTTCGCGGCCGACCTGTTCCGCATGTACTCGCGCTACGCCGAGCGCGAGGGCTGGAAGCTCGAGATCGTCGACGAGAACGAGACCGAAGTCGGCGGCTATAAGGAGATCGTGCTGCAGATCCACGGTCGCGGCGTGTACAGCCAGCTCAAGTACGAGAGCGGCGTGCACCGCGTGCAGCGCGTCCCCGCCACCGAAGCGGGCGGACGCATCCACACCTCGGCGGCGACCGTCGTCGTCATGCCCGTCGCCGACGACATCGACATCGAGATCCGTCCCGAAGATCTGAAGATCGATACGTACCGTTCCAGCGGCGCCGGCGGCCAGCACGTCAACATGACCGACTCGGCCGTGCGCATCACCCATCTGCCCACCGGGCTGGTCGTCACCTGCCAGGACGAGCGCTCGCAGATCAAAAACCGCGCCAAGGCCCTGCAAGTGCTCAAGACCCGCCTCTACGACGCCGAGGTGGAGAAGCAGCGCAGCGCCGAATCGGCCGAGCGCAAGGGCATGATCGGCTCCGGCGACCGCTCCGAGCGCATCCGCACCTACAACTATCCGCAGAACCGCGTCACCGACCACCGCATCGGCCTGACGCTCTACAAGCTCGAATACATGATGGACGGCGACCTTTACGAGATGATCAAAGCGCTCGTCATGGCCGAACAGGCCGCCAAGCTCGAAGCTCTCGATGGCGTATAAGCCCGGCACGCTGGGCGCGCTGCGCGCGCTTTTGGCCGCCGAGCTGAAGGATCTGGATTCGCCGCGCCTCGAAGCCGAGCTGATTTTGGCGCATTGTGCCGGCAAAGACCGCGCCTGGGTCCACTCCCGCCTTCCCGACGCCGTCCCCGCCTCCGTGGCGGAAGCGGCGCTTTCGGCCTGCGCGCGGCGCAAGAAGCGCGAACCGCTGCAATACATCCTGGGCTGTTGCGATTTCGACGGACTTTCGCTGCTCGTCGAAGCGGGCTGCCTCGTGCCGCGCCCCGAGACGGAACTGCTGGTGGAATGCGCGGCGGAAAACTTCGACGGCGGCGCCTTTCTCGACTGGGGCACGGGGACCGGATGCATCGCCGTGGCGCTGCTGAACCGATTCCCCGAGGCCCGGGCGCTGATGGTGGAAAAAAATCCCGCCAGCCTGAACTGCGCGCGCCGCAATCTGGAAAAATTCGGCTTCTCTCCTCGCGCCCGCCTGATCGCCAGCGAGACGCCCGAAGACATTCCCGCCTGCGAAGTCTCGCTCGTGGTGTCCAATCCCCCCTACGTCCCTTCCGGCGAAATAGAACGTTTGATGCCCGAAGTGTCGCAGTACGAACCGCGGCTGGCCCTCGACGGCGGTCCCGACGGGCTGGAGCCGTACCGCCGGCTTTTTGAGCTTTGCGCGCGCGTGCTGCGCCGGGGCGGCTTTTTTTGCGTCGAGTACGGCGGCGGCGCGCAGACGGAAGCGCTGCGCGCGCTCGCGCCGAAGGCTTTTCGTGAAACGGTTCTCTTGCGCGATATCGCTGGTTGTGATAGAGTGATCGGGTGGCGATTTGCCGATGTTTTGCCGCAATGAAAATTTTCTTGAGTTTGATATAATCTCGAATATGTTTCTTGTTTACACCCGCTGTTCGTCAGCGGAGATCTCCGCAGAGAGGAAGATTTTAGATGGAAGAAAGAGATGTTGTCATTATTGGCGGAGGCCCTGCCGGAATGGCTGCGGCCGTTTACTGCCGGCGCGCCGGACTGAAAACGGTCGTGCTGGAGCGGGGCAACTGGGGCGGCGCGATCAACCGCACCGAAGAGATCGAGAACTACCCCGCCATCAAGCACAGCAGCGGCCCCGAGATCGGCAAGATGTTCGTCGAGCACGCCAAGGCTTTCAACGCCGAGATGGTCGACTGCACCGTCAACAGCATCAAGGAAGACGGCAAGTTCAAGGTCGTTAGCACCAGCAAGGGCGATTACAAGGCCAAGGTCGTCATCGTGGCGACCGGCGCCGAGTTCCGCAAACTGGGCTGCCCCGGCGAAGCCGAATACACCGGCAAAGGCGTGAGCTACTGCGCGACCTGCGACGCTGCTTTCACCGAAGGCGTCGACGTGGCCGTGGTCGGCGGCGGCAACACGGCCGTCGAAGAGGGCTGCTACCTGACTCAATTCGCCAATAAAGTCTACATCATCCATCGCCGCGACCAGTTCCGCGCCGACGAGATGGCCGTCGAGCGCATGCTCAAGAACCCCAAGGTTCAGCCCGTCTACAGTTCGGTCGTCGAGTCCATCGAGGGCGACGGCGACTTCGTGCAGAAGGTTGTGCTGAAGAACGTCAAGACCGGCGAGATCAGCGACCTGCCCGTCGAGTTCGTCTTCATGTTCGTCGGCACCGAGCCCAACAACGAACTTGTCAAGGATCTCGTCAAATGCACCGAAAAGGGCGGCTGGGTCGTGGCCAACAGCAACATGGAAACCAGCGTCCCCGGCATCCTCGTCGCCGGCGACGTGCGCGACACGCCCCTGCGCCAGGTCATCACCGCCGCTGCCGACGGCGCCGAAGCCGGCATGTCCGCTTACAAGTACATCGCCGAAAACTTCTAGCTTTTCCGAGTAACCGGACAAAATCCCGCGAACCCCGTTTCATCGGTTCGCGGGATTTTTGCGTTCGGCGAAGATCCTGCAAAAAGGGAGAGGCAAACGTTCTTCGTTTGCCTCTCCCCATGCTGTCTCCGTATCTCTCCGTATCCCTCGCCTGTTCCGGATAAAAGCCCCCTGGGCTGCTCATGCCCCGCGTTTTTTCCGCCGGAACCGAGCGGAACGGAAACGTGCGGCGTTCGTTTGAGGAGCGTCCGCGGCGGCCGGAAAAAGATTCTCTGTTTTATACTGATTCTTGCTAGAAAGTATCAGCATAGTTTTCGAGCGGCTGAACTCCCCGGCAACCCCTTGCGTTCGGCATTTTAATTAATACTATTTCTTTATAGAAAGTATTAACATGGTTTTCTGGGCGCTGAGGGGAGTTCAGTCGCTCAGGACTACCTCGACCGCTGCGCGGTCCGTGCAGCTCGCTTTGTGAATCTCCCCCGCAGCGCCTCTGTGCTCGGCTTTTTTATTGAGAAATAGTATAAGTTGCACTGTCTATAAATAGAATCCGAAATTCCATATAGTTTATGATTGAACCAACAAAAAACAGAAGCTTCTCTTGCAAAAAAGGGGCTTCTGTTTTTTTACAGCGTCATGTTCCCAAACGAAGAACCTTAAAAGGAACTGCTGTCCTTATATTGTTTTAAATAGCTTCATATTTGCTTAGCGGACACGATATCTTTCTTTAGGTGCACTTGAGGCTCTGAAGGCAGACCAAACAGAGGAATGAAACGATCCCAGCCAGTGATGGTGAGTATCATCATGGAAAACACGGCGATCAAGCAAAGATAATTCTTGGAAATGATTTCCATGGGCGTGAATTTGTGAAGTGGATAAACGGCCATGGCAAGTCCTGTGTAGAAAATCATATAGCCGTGCCAGGGGATCAGCTGAGAACCCAGTACGCCGAAAGCGTCGGAGAGAGTGGCGTTGCGTAGTCTCAGTTTGTAGAGGTCAGAGTCGCTGCCTTCCACGTTTTCCTCTACCATCTCGCGAATCACGGGGCCTACAGTGACGATTTGACCGGTGCAGTCACCCAAAGCGGCGTTGCAAAGCAGGCAGAGCAGGCCGTTATTGAACAGCAAGGTACGTACGTTACGTGCTGTAGCGAGGATTAAGCGCGAAATTGGTTCGAAGGCGTTCATAAGCTTCATGATCCCGCCGAAGGCCCCAGTCCACATGGACATCGCCACCGACCAAGAACCTGCGTCGGCAAAACCTTTCTGTACGAGGTTCAGGAACAGATCCACAGACTGCACGGTGCCGGCAAGTAACCCCAACACCAGCGCGGAAAAGAGCCCGGCGAACAAACAGGCCATGGTTGAAACGCCGTACACCGCGAGGGCAACCACCAATACAAGAGGAATGATCATATATAGGGGCACACCGCTCTGGACTTGCTGAAGCAACGCCACAGCAGAAGCTCGCTTCGTCCTGAGCACTTCCCAAATCTCCGGAGGAATAGTGGCGATAGCCTTGGTAGCGTCGGAGGATTCGCTGGGCAGCCCCATGTTGGAAGCCGCCACGTAGAAAAGCGCCGAGGCCAAGATAAGGCATAACAATGACCATACTCCCTGATGGCGCACGCGGTCGACTACCTCCACGTTTTGGATGCCAGAACTGAGCACAGTGGTGTCGGAGATCAGTCCGATGTTGTCGCCGAAGCAGGAGCCTCCGGCAATGGCGGCTACTGTAAGCACGGGATCTCCGCCAGTGATGTGGCTAAGCCAAACGAAGACGGGAACACAGGCGGCAAAAGTCCCCCAAGAGGTTCCCGTAGCCGTAGACAAGACAGCCGTGAGAAGCAGAGCGACCACGGCGACAGTTTTGCCTGAAACGCCAAGGTTCATGGACAAGCTGATTATGGAAGCGCCAACGCCAGTGGCCATAAATATCTCACCCATGGCATAGGCAACCATAAGCAGGAAAAGAATCAACATCAGTTCCTTGGCATTGTTGATTGCAGCATCGGTGATTTCCTGCAGGCTTTTGTGATCCAGCAGAAAGGCCAGCAGCGCAGCTAAAACGGTAGCGAGCGGAGCTGCAATGAGGATATCCATGCCCCTGAGAAGCATAGCTACAAGCGAGATAATCGGCGTTAATTTCAAAAAAGCGATCATGAAAGTCCCTCCTTCTTGTTCGACAGTTTGAAAAGGGCCCATGCCCTTGTACTACTCTAATCAAGGAACTGCTTTAGTGCGTTGTTTCAAAGATATGAGTTGCCTGAGCCACGGAGCTGTGCTGTTGTGTTTTCTAATCGGTGGTTCCCTAAAACTTAAAAAACTTCTTCTATAAAACCCTGCTGAGCGAAAAGGGCCGGAACTCCGCCCGTGTGGATAAAGCACAGACCATCGTTGGAAGGGAGACTGTTCCGGCGTGCCAGGTCAATCAGACACGCAAAGGTTTTGCTCGTGTAGATGTTTTCCAATACCATTCCCTCAAGTGAAGCGGCAAGGCGAAGTGCCTCCAGAGAAGCGTGTGTCGGCACGTTGTAGCCGTCGCCAAGATAGTTGTCGTAGATAACTGCGCTGTTCATACACTGTGCGACCGTACAGTCGAGCCCTGACCAGGCGATGGACTTTTCGCAAATCGCGCTGATTTTCGCTTCAAGCTCATGTCGGTCATATTCCACGCTTGGCAGGTGGACTGTGAAGGGATTGCCTAAAACTGCGTTTCCCATGAGGAACCCCGCTTCGGTGGTTCCCATGGAACCGGGCAGGAAAACGTGACGGATTGGCAAAGCCCTTGCTTTGACCTGATCGTGGAGTTCCAAGGCCCCCGTGAAATATCCCAGGGCGCCTACGGTAGGGTCGCCGATCAGGTACGGATGCAGGCCTTGACGTTCTAACTCAGCACAGCTTTCTCGAGCGATGCGGCCTCGTTCCTCCTCATCTACGGGGCCGATAAAATGGATTTCCGCGCCGAAAAGCTGATTTAGCAAAAGATTGCCTTCGTATTTTGCAGGGCGCTCAGAACTGTGCAGAATGAGGAGCTTCATCCCAGTTTTTGCCGCAGCGGCTGCGGCCAGCCGGCATTGGTTTGAAACAGGCGCGCCGGCCACTACCAACACATTTGCTTTTTTCTCGAGAGCGGCTCCCAGCCAAAACTCCAGGCTGCGGATTTTATTGCCACCCAGTCCCAAGGGCATACAATCGTCGCGCTTGGCATAGATATTGGGCCTACCCAGATAATTCTCCAGACGTTTTAACTCTTCCAGCGGCGTAGGCTGCTCCATAAGAGACAGCCGTGGAATTTGAGACAGTTTCATGGCGGCCTTAGCGTTTTAGGGCGATCGCTTCTATTTCCAAGAGACTTCCCTTTGGCAATTTGCTCACTTCCACGCAGGAACGGGCGGGAGCTTTGTCCGTGAAGTACTCGGCATAGAGCCTGTTGACTTCGGTAAACTGCGCCATATCGACAATGAAAACCGTAGTCTTCACTATCTGGTCCAATGAGGAACCGGCGGCCTCCAAGACAGCTTTGAGATTCTTAAGGGCCTGATGAGTTTGCGACGTAATGTCCTCGCCTGCTAAAGCTCCTGTTTCCGGGATCAGAGGAATCTGTCCCGAGGCGAAGACAAAGGGATCCGCGGTGATCGCCTGGGAATAGGGACCGATGGCAGCCGGAGCTGCCGACGTACTTACAACGCTTTTTTTCATGGGGAACCCTCCTTTTACACGCTGATTTTTGATAGAACGGCTTGGTCGTGAGCGCTTAGCGACCCAAGGGATTCCCGCGCGGGGCTATCTCGCCTGCCGCGCAGGCTGCGTGACTCGCTTTTGGATCTCCCCCGGGGTGTTCTTGCTATTCGGTGTTTCAAGCAAGAATAGTATGGATAGAGTGGCGCTTCCCTTTTCACAAAAGGGTGCCGGATAAACCGATAGAACGGATAGAAATACCCCGTTCACTTTTGGATTTTGCCGTTTTTCGAGGCTTTTTTCGTCTCATCAATATAGGTATAAAGAGTATATTTGGAAACATCAAGGCGATCTGCCACAATTTCAACAGCGCCTTTCACGAGGAACAAACCGCGGCGATCCAGTTCTTTCACAATAGCTAGTTTTTCCGCTCGGTCAGTCTGGGAAAAGGGGAGGAAATGTTGATCCAGCACGGATTTCATGATGCCTTCCGCTATTTCTGTGATATCGTTACTGTAATGCTCTTCCTGTTCGGATTCCGCTTCCGGCACTGAGCAAAGATCTTCTACTATTTTGCTGATGTAATAATAGTCATCAAGGCAATAATTGACGCATAAACATCCTCTTATATGACCTTGCTCATCCCTAAGAAAGGTAGTCGATGATTTCAGCTTTCGCCCGTTTTGCGTTGAGGAAGAATAAATATATCTGTCCTTGACTGCGTCGCCATAAGTCTGAAGAAGACGGAGCACATAATCGGTGATCGGCGCTCCTACGACTCTTTTTGTTAAATTCCCCGATATGGCAATGAGAGATGATTGAGGCTGCCGTAAATCATGCAAGGCCACTTCACAGTCCCTTCCGAATTGAAGGGCTATGGTATCGACGATGGGAACGAAAGGACGAAAAAACAAATCGATGTTTTCTTTACACTGCACTTTCAAGCCTCCCTTTTAACGATATTGTAGCTTGGACAGGTTTATAAGTCAACAATTTTTTTTTGAACAAAAAATTTTGTGTTTAAATGAGATATTCTGTTGAAAAAAAAGCTCGATCGCAAACGTTATGAAATTTCGGATTCCAGTTATAAACAGAGCAGCTCACATTTGAAGTATTCGTGCTGCCGTAATGGCATGCCTCGTTCAAAAACGTCATGTTGTCTCGAGGGTAGAAAACGTAAAACTTTTGCTATGAAAAAGGGAAGGCATGAACTGGCTTACAGCGTATGGAATGGAATTGAAGACGTGCTGTCGCCAGAGCATCCAAAGTCGGGAAAAAGAAACGCTTTGTCCCCGAGCAGCGCTACACGGTGCCTCCCTCTTGTACGGAATAGTGCCTTCTACGGCTGCGTTTTTCACACGCGTTGTCCTCTGGCCCAAAAACGATGCTTTGCGGAAACGCCGCCGCTGCGCCGCCTCGAAAGCGGGCGGCGCGTCGCCTGCCATCTGGCGGAATGAGCCTCCGCGCCCACATAACGAAAAATCGCCGCCGCGCCGCAGAAGAATCCGCGCGAGGCGGGGCGAAAAGCTTGATGATTCCGGGATCATCAAGCTTTTTTCATGGAAAACATCCCGCGCGGATCGCGTTCCATGGAAAGAACGTTCAGGGTATTTCGAGCCCTGCGACCGTGTGTGTTTTGATCATTTGTTTGAACAAATAAAAAATATGTCTGACCAGACTTGACATTAAATCTACTTCCTGCTATTCTCTCATGCGTAATAGATGCGTTAGCACTCCTTTTGCTTGAGTGCTAATAACTGGAAGGAGGTGCGAGGCTGTGTTGACCGAACGACAGCTTGAAATCATTTTCGCCGTGGTGTACGAGTACATCAAGACCGGCGAACCGGTGGGATCGCGCACGATTTCGCGCAAATTCCTCAAGAGCCACAGCGCGGCGACGATCCGCAACGAAATGTCCGATCTCGAGGAGATGGGCTATTTTTCCCAGCCGCACTCGTCGGCGGGGCGTCTGCCCACTTCCATGGCCTACCGGGTCTACGTCAATTCGATTTTGCACCGGCCCTCGTCGCCTCCGCCGGAGATCAGCCGCTGGGTGCACCGGGTCGCGGATCAGCTGCAAAGTCTGGACGAGCGTCTGGCCGAAGCGGCCCGTTTTTTGGCGCGCTTCACGCGCTGTTTCAGCGTCGCCGCGGTTTCCGCGCTCGAAGGGCTGAAGCTGCGCAAAGCCGATTTCATCCGGTTGGCGCCGGAGATCCTGCTGATCCTGCTGGTGGTGGAAAACGGCGCGGTGCATCACAGCCGCGTGCGCGTTTCGCCCGACGTGACGCAGGAGCAGCTGGAACGGCTGGCCTCGGTGATCGATCACATCGCGGGAGGGGTGCCGTGGAACGGCGCGCGCGGCGAACTGCTCGAGTATCTTTCGAGGGCGATGGCCGAACGCTGGCGGGATATCGAGGATATCTTTATCGCCATCGACGAGATGATGAGCGACGACGGTCTGACCCTTTCCACCGGCGGCATGCGCGAGGTCTTCATCGCCGACGGCGGCGAGGCGTCCGACGAGCGGCGCGGCCGCATCCAGGCCATCTCTTCGCTGATGGATACGCGCGAGGACCTGGAAGACTTCATTTCCGATTACGCCGCTTCCGAAGGGCTGAAAGTGACCATCGGCGACGAAAACGAACGTCCCGCCATGCAGAACTGTTCGGTGATGATGTCCACCGCCACCGGCGGCGGGCGCAAGGCCGTGGTCGGCTTGGTGGGGCCGCTGCGCATGAATTACGAGAACTCGATCGCGGTGCTGGAAGCCGTTTTGAACGGCCTGAACCGTCCCGTGACCGAGAAGGAGGAACCATGATATGGAAGACGATTTGAAGAAAACGACGGCGGAGAACCCCGCAGCGGAAGAGCAGGCCGAGAAGCAAAGCGCGCCCGAAGCGGAAACGTCTGCGGACGCGGAGCAGCGGAAAATCGACGAGCTGACGGCGCAGTATCAGCAGATGCGCGAGCTCGCCGCCCGCGCGCAGGCCGACGGCATCAACTACCGCAACTGGGCCGAACGAGAGATGAAGCGGCTCAAGGCTTACGGCAGCGAACGCGCGATTCTCGCCATGCTGCCCGTTTTCGACAACCTCGAACGCGCTCTCGATTCGGCCGAGGCCGATCCGGCTTCGATCAAGGAAGGCGTGCGCATGGTCCGGCAGCAGTTCGCCGACGCGCTCAAGGATCTTGGCGTGACGGAGCTGGATCCCGCGGGCAAACCGTTTTCGCCCGCGGAGCACGACGCCATGGGCATGGTGCCGGTGAGCGACAAATCTCAGGACGGGCTCGTCCACACGGTCGTGCGCAAGGGGTTTCAGATGGCCGAAAAAGTCATCCGTCCGGCTCTGGTCATGGTGGCCCGTTACGCCGAAAACAAGCCGGAAGGGAACGGGGAACAACAGTAACAGGGTAATAAGCGGGAAAGACCGCAGCGACATATAAAAGCAGAACAAAATTTTTCATGAGGTGATTTATTATGAGTAAAGTCGTAGGTATCGATCTTGGCACCACCAACAGCTGTATCGCCGTGATGGAGGGCGAAAACGTCACGATTATCCCCAACAGCGAAGGCGCGCGCACCACGCCCTCCGTCGTCGCCTTCACCAAGGACGGCGAGCGTCTCGTCGGGCAGCTCGCCAAACGTCAGGCAATCGTCAACGCCGACAACACCATCATGTCCATCAAGCGTCACATGGGCAGCGATTACACCGTCACCATCGAGGGCAAGAAGTACACGCCCCAGGAGATCAGCGCCATGATCCTGCAGAAGATGAAGCACGACGCCGAGGATTATCTCGGCACCGAAGTGAAGAAAGCCGTCATCACCGTGCCCGCCTACTTCACCGACGCCCAGCGCCAGGCCACCAAGGACGCCGGCGCCATCGCCGGTCTGGACGTGCTGCGCATCATCAACGAACCCACCGCCGCGGCGCTGGCTTACGGCGAGAACAAGAGCGGCGACCACAAGATCCTCGTCTTCGACCTCGGCGGCGGCACGTTCGACGTCTCGCTGCTCGACGTCGGCGACGGCGTCTTCGAAGTGCTCGCCACGCGCGGCGACAACCATCTGGGCGGCGACGACTGGGACATGAAGATCGTCCAGTGGATGGTCGCCGAGTTCAAGAAAGAACAGGGCATCGACCTGTCCGCCGACAAGATGGCCATGCAGCGCCTGCGCGAGGCCGCCGAGAAGGCCAAGATCGAGCTGTCGTCGATGATGGAGACCACGATCTCGCTGCCTTTCATCACCGCCGACGCCACCGGTCCCAAGCACCTGGAGATGAAACTCAGCCGCGCCAAGTTCGAGGACCTCACCGCCGACCTGCTTGAGCGCGTCGTAGCCCCCGTCAAGAACGCCCTTTCCGACTCCGGCCTGAACGCCTCGCAGATCGACAAGATCCTGCTCGTCGGCGGTTCGTCGCGTATGCCCGCCGTGCAGGCCAAGGTCAAGGAACTGCTCGGCAAGGAACCCACCAAGGGCATCAACCCCGACGAGTGCGTCGCTTCCGGCGCGGCCATTCAGGGCGCGATCATGAGCGGCGACACCGACAAGAACATCGTCCTCGTCGACGTCGCGCCCCTGTCGCTGGGCATCGAGACCCTCGGCGGCGTGTGCACCCGCATCATCGAGCGCAACACGGCCATCCCCGTGTCCAAGAGCCAGATCTTCTCGACCGCGGCCGACAATCAGCCCTCCGTCGAGATCAAAGTTCTCCAGGGCGAGCGCTCCATGGCCGCCGACAACGTGCTGCTGGGTACCTTCTCGCTCGACGGCATCGCCCCCGCGCCCCGCGGCATCCCGCAGATCGAAGTGACCTTCAACATCGACGTCAACGGCATCCTCAACGTCTCCGCCAAGGACAAGGGCACCGGCAAGGAGCAGAAAATCACCATCCAGTCTTCCAGCCTCACCAAGGACCAGATCGAGAAGATGAAAGCCGAAGCCGAGGCGCATGAAGCCGAAGACACCAAGAAGAAAGAATTGATCGAAGCCAAGAACATGGCCGATTCGATCATCTACCAGTCCGAAAAGACCCTCAAGGACCTCGGCGACAAAGTCACGCCCGAGGAGAAGGGGGCCGTCAACGCCAAGATCGACGAGCTGAAAAAAGCCAAGGACGGCGCCGATCCCGAGGCCATCAAGAAAGCCGTCGAGGCGCTGAACACCGCCATGCAGCCTATCGGCGTGCGTCTGTATCAGCAGAACTCCCAGCAGAATCCCGGCGGCGGCGCGGGCAATACCAACGCCAGCGGCGGCACCAACGACACCAAGAAAGACGGCGACACGGTCGACGCAGAATTCAGCGAATAATCGGGCGTAGGCAATGGCTGGAACGCATCGGGACTACTACGAAGTTCTTGGCGTCGCCCGCGACGCGACGACCGTCGAGATCAAGCGGGCCTTTCGCCTGAAAGTCCGCGACTGCCACCCCGACACTCATCCTGACGATCCCGAAGCGGAACAGAAATACAAGGAGATCAACGAGGCTTTTTCCGTCCTCGGCAATCAGGAAAAACGACAGCGTTACGACCGCTTCGGCACCGCCGACGACACCGGCAATCCCTTTGCCGGCGCCGGGCCCGAGGACATCTTCGGCGACCTTTTCGGCAGCATGTTCGGCGGCTTCGGCGGTCCCCGTTCGCGCCCCAACGCCCCTGCCCGCGGCAGCGACCTGCAGATGGTCCTTTCCATCACCCTCGAAGAGGCGGCGACCGGCGTGGCGAAGAGAGTCGCCATTCCCCGCTGGGAACCTTGCGACCATTGTCACGGCAGCGGCTCCGAGCCGGGGCACGAACCGCGGGAATGCCCCACCTGCCACGGCGCCGGCGAGGTCCGGACCCGCGTGCGCACCCTCTTCGGCGACACGCTCAGCGTCAGCACCTGCCCCACCTGCGGCGGCCGCGGCACCGTGGTGGAAAAAGCCTGCACCGAGTGCGGCGGCGAAGGCCGCATCCACCGCCGCCGCGAGCAGGAGATCAAGATCCAGCCCGGCGTCGACACCGGCACGCGCCTGCGCGTTCCCGGCGCCGGCGAACTGGGCGCCAACGGCGGCCCCCCCGGCGACCTGTACATCGTCATGCAGGTCAGGGATCATCCGCTGTTCCAGCGCGACGGCAACGACCTGCACCGCACCGTCTCCATCCCCTTCCCGCTCGCCGTCATGGGCGGCCCGTCGACCGTCGGTACCCTGATCGACGGTGACGTTTCCTTCGACATCCCCGAGGGAACCGCCCCCGGCCAGACCATCCGCGTCAAAGGCAAGGGCATGCCCCGTCTGCGCGGATCCAGCCGCGGCGATTTGTTTCTGCACGTCACCGTCGACGTCCCCAAGGGCAGCGTTCTGTCCGAGCGCGCCGCCGAGCTGGTGAAACAGCTCGCCGAGGAAATGGACGTCGCTACCGGCGAAAAGGAAGGCTTGTTCGACAAACTCTTCGGCAACAAGAAAACCGCCGCCAAAAAGAAAAGCGCGAAAAAGAAATAAACGGACGATATGGATCCCGAAGCAGTTTCTTTCTGTTTCGGGATCCTTTTTCTGTGGATTCGTTTTTGTCGTCTTGCAAGAGCAGCTGCTGTCCTTTAACGATGTTTTTGCTATAATGTTTTAGGGGATTTTTTCAGGTCGGGAGGCAGGAAAATGGCGAACAACGACAACTTCTGGTGGTACATCACGCTGCGCGGGCCGGCGGGGCTGGAGGACGTGCTCAGCTCGGCGGCGGAGAGCACGGGCTGCATCGGCTCGACGGTGACGAACGAGGGCGACGCCGTCGATCTGCAGGTTTATTACCGCGCCAATCAGGATCTGGGCGAGTGGCTGAAGATGCTGCAGCCGTATCTTGAGCCGTGGAACGAGATCGAGATCAAGGACATGGGGCGGGTGGAGAACCGCGCCTGGAACACGGAGTGGATGGACGCCTTCCCGCCGCTGAACGTGGGGGAGAAGCTGGTCGTCATGGCGCCGTGGCACGCCGGCAAGGAAGATCCCGGCCGTCTGCCCATCTTCATCTATCCCGGTTCGGCGTTCGGCACGGGCTACCATCAGAGCACGCAGGCGGTGCTCGAACTGATGGAGCGCTGGCTGAAGCCGGGCGACGTAGTGGCCGACATCGGCTGCGGCACGGCGATCCTTTCCATCGCGGCGCTGAAGATGGGGGCGGAGCGCGCCTACGCCCGCGATCTCGATCCGTCCGTCGTGCGCGAGGCGGTGCGCAACACGCTTGAGCTGAACGGCATCGCCGGGGAGAAACTCGACATCGCTGTCGGCGATCTGCTCAAAGGCTTTGAACATAAAGTCGATCTGCTGCTGGCCAACATCCTTTACGAGCCGAACGTGGCCCTGCTGCCCGACGTGGCGGGCGCGCTCAACCCCGGCGGGCGGGCGATCTTTTCGGGGTTGGTCGTCGAAGAGGGCGAAAAGTTCAAAGCCAAACTCGAAGAGAACGGCTTGCGTCTCGTCGACGAGGTGCGGCTGGACGACTGGTGCGGGCTTGCCGTCGCCAAAATCTGAGCCGCTGCGGGGGCGCCGCGTCGCCATACAGGCGCTGGGCTGCCGCACGAACCTTGCCGAGGCGGAAGCGCTGGCTTCGGCCTTTCAGCGCCGCGGCGCGCTGATCGTGGACGAGCCGCCCTACGACGCGGCCGTGATCGTCACCTGTTCGGTGACGGCCGTGGCCGACCGCAAGAGCCGCCAATTGATTAACCGCTGCCGCCGCGCGGGCGAAAACGTCTGCGTCGCCGTGTGCGGCTGCTGGGCGCAGGGCGTCGGCGAGAAAAAAGCCGCGGCGATGGGTGTCGATCTGCTGATCGGCAACCGTTTCAAAGGCGAGCTGCCCGACCGCGTCGCTCGGTGGCTGGAAGATCGCGCCCGCTCCTTTGAAGCCGTGCGGGGCGACATGGGGCGGCGCTGGGACTCTTTGGAGCTGGATCGTTCTCCCTATTTCGGCCGCGCTTTCGTAAAAGTGCAGGACGGCTGCGACCACCGCTGCACGTACTGCATCGTTCCCGTTCTGCGCGGGCCCTCGGTGAGCCGGCCCGTTGCCGACATTCTTGCCGAGGCGCGCCGCTGCGCGGCGGCCGGGCAGTTCGAACTGATCCTGACGGGCGTGCATCTGGGGCTTTTCGGCCGCGACAGCGGCGAATCCTTTGCGGCCCTGGTCCGCGCTCTGGACAGCGTCGAAGGGATTCAGCGCCTGCGGTTCGGTTCGCTGGAACCGTTTTCCATCGGCGACGACCTGCTCGAAGCGCTGGCGCAGTCGCCGCGGTTCTGCCGTCACCTTCATCTGCCCGTGCAGTCCGGCGACGACGAAATCCTGCGCCGCATGGGGCGCGGGCACACGGCCGCGGATTATCTGAAGCTCGTCGAACGTCTTCGCGCGGCGCTGGGAAGCGACCTGCACATCTCCACCGACGTGATGTGCGCGTTCCCCGGCGAGAGCGAGACGGCCTTCGAGAACACGCTGGCGCTGCTGAAAGCCGCGCGCGTCGGCCGCGTGCACGGCTTCCATTATTCGCCGCGCCCCGGCACGCCGGCGGCGGCCATGTCCGGGCAGATCCCGACGGAGATCGCGCTCGCCCGCGCCGAACGCCTGAAAAAAGCCGGGCGGGAATGTCTGGCCGCCGAGGCGCGGCGCTGGATCGGCCGCGAAGTGGAAGTGCTTTTCGAAGGGAGACAGCGCGGACGCGCGCAGGGATATACGCGCGGCTATTTCGAATTCCGTCCCGAGAGGGAAAGTATTTATGACGAACTGCGAAAAATGACGGTAGTATCGAGCAAAAACGGGGTTCTTTGGGGCCGTTAGGAAGAAAAAGACCGGCTGTCGATAATTGCCTATTGTCGGAAGCAGTTCAAGAGTGATAAAATAATCGCTATGCGAGGTGACGACGATGGAATCCTGTCCGTTTTGCGCAATCGTGCAGAAGCGGCTTTCCGCGGAGATCGTGTACGAGGATGAGAATGCCTTGGCTTTTCGCGACATCAGGCCGCAGGCGCCCGTTCACGTGCTGATCGTGCCGAAGGAGCATGTCGATTCTGTCGACGAGGTACAGGATCCCGCCCTCTGGGGCCGGCTGATGCCGGCCGTCAAGGCGACGGCGGCGAAGCTCGGCGTGTCCGGCGGATACCGGCTCGTCGTCAACTGCGGCGAATCTGCTGGTCAGACAGTCCCCCACCTTCATATCCATTTACTAGCGGGGCGAGGGCTCCAATGGCCCCCGGGTTAAAAGTTTGATGCAGGTGGAGCAGAAAGGAGGGAATTGTTTTGACGACAGTCGTTAGAAAAGACAACGAATCGATCGAAGACGTCCTTCGTCGTTTTAAGAGAGACGTCTCCAAAGCGGGAGTCCTTCGCGAGGCCCGGAAGAAAGAACACTACGAGAAACCCAGCGAGGCGAGAAAGCGCAAGCGCCAGGAACTCTCTCGCAGAAAAGTCAGGGGGTAAGCAGCCGTGAGCGCGTTAGCCGATCGGGTCTCCGCCGATCTGAAAGCGGCCATGAAAGAGCATCGGGAGCTTGAGCTTTCCGTGTTCCGCATGCTCAAGGCCGAACTTCAGAAATTTCAGGCTGACAAGGGCGTCAGCTACGAGCTGAGCGACGACGACGTGATTTCTCTCGTCGGCCGTCTGGTGAAGCAGCGCCGGGAAGCGGCGGAGCAGTACAAGGCGGCGGGCGCCGGCGACCGCGCCGAAAGCGAGCTCGCCGAGATCGAAGTCCTTGCCGCCTACCTTCCTGCCCAGCTCAGCGCCGAGGAAGTGGAGGTGCTCGTCCGCGAAGCGGCCGTCGAAGTCGGCGCCGCCACGCCCAAGGACATGGGCAGAGTGATGAAGGCTGTCATGCCGAAGTTGAAAGGCCAAGCTGACGGCACGCTTGTCAAGGACGTGGTGATGCGCGTCCTGCAAGGTTGAGTATTGCTTGAAACGGGTCTGGAGTTTTCCTCCGGATCCGTTTTTTTTGAAGGCATTGAAAAACGAGTTTCGGATTGATCGAAGGAAAGGAGTTGTCGGAATCGATGAGATGCCCTCAGTGTGGTTCCATGGAGACCCGCGTGATGGAAACGCGCACCGCCGAAGAGGGGCGCACGATCCGCCGCCGCCGCGAGTGCACGGCCTGCGGGTTCCGCTTCACGACCTACGAACGCGTGGAAGAGCGAAAAGTGCTGTGGATCTCCAAGAAAGACGGCCGCCGCGAGGCCTTCGACCGCAGCAAGCTGGTCCGCGGCATCAGCCGCGCCTGCGAGCGCCTTCCCGTTTCCCTCGACACCATCGAGGACATGGCCGCCCGCATCGAAACGCGCCTGCGCGAAAGCGGCGACGAAGTTTCCAGCATGGCGATCGGCGAACTGGTCATGAAAGAGCTGGCCGAGATCAACAAAGTGGCTTACGTGCGCTTCGCTTCGGTGTACCGCGAATTCACCGACCTCTCCAGCTTTCAACGGGAAATCGCCAAGCTGGTCTCCCGCGCCGGGCAGCCGGAAACAGCCGGCGAAGAGAAAGAGGAGAAGAAAAACTCCCCGAAGAAGTGAAATTTTCCGTCCTCAATGCGCACAGATCGGTCTTTATGTGAGATAATGAACCGGTTACACCGACAAAAACGTCGTCGCGGCTTTTCCTGCGGCGAAAAGGAGAGAGTCCTGCTATGCGTTCTCTGAACGTTCCCAACCTCTTGAGCCTGTCGCGCATCTTTTTGGCTCCGTTCGTGATGGTTCTGCTGCTGTACACGCGCATCGGCCGGGGCATTCCTTTTCTCAGCGCTTACGGCCTTGACCTGACCTACAGCGACCTGCTGGCCGGTCTGGTCTTTATTATTGCGGCGCTGACCGATACGGTCGATGGTTACATCGCGCGCAAGAAAGGGCTGATCACCAATCTCGGCAAATTCATCGACCCGCTCAGCGACAAGGTGTTGGTCATGGCTGCCCTGATCGCGCTGCTGGAGCTGCACCGCCTCAGCGGCTGGATGGTGATGATCATCGTCGCCCGTGATTTCATGGTCAGCGGCCTGCGCATGGTGGCCGCGGCCGAAGGGCAGGTTATCGCCGCGTCGCGGCTCGGCAAGCTGAAAACTGTTTCTCAGATCGTCGCCATCGTGATGATGATCTTCAGGATCCCCTATGCGATCTACGTGATGTATTTCAGCATCGTGCTCACCGTCTGGTCGGGCGTCGTCTACGTGGCCAACGGCTGGGAACTGATCACCGACGCTGACTGATTTCGTAAATATCAAGGCTTGCCTGTGCGGCCTTTGTGAAAAAATACGTTCCGGACTCGCGTCACCCGGTCTTTTACGAGAGGTGGAAAGTTTATGTTCGAATCACTGAAACGCGCCATGGGGCTCGATCCCAACGAAAACGCCCTGAAGCGCTACCGCAGGAAAGTCGAAGAGATCAACGCTCTGGAGCCGAAGATCCAGGCCATGAGCGACGAACAAATCCTGGCCCGCGCTTTGGAGATCAAGTCCGACATTCGCGGCGGCGCCGAACTTGACGGGCATTTGGCGGAAGTTTTCGCGATGGCCCGCGAGGAAGCGAAACGCAAATTGGGGCTGCGCCCCTTCGACGTGCAGCTGATCGGCGCCATGGCCCTGAACGACGCCAACATCGCCGAGATGAAGACCGGCGAAGGCAAGACGCTGGTCGCGCCGATCGCCGTGATCCTCAACGCCTACAAGGGCGAGGGCGTGCACGTGGTCACCGTCAACGACTATCTGGCCCGCCGCGACGCCAACTGGATGGCGCCGCTGTACGCCGCCATGGGGCTGAGCGTGGCCGTGATCTACGCTTTCATGGATCCCGAAGAGCGCAAGAAAGCCTACCGCGCCGACATCACCTACGGAACGAACAGCGAGTTCGGCTTCGACTACCTGCGCGACAACATGGTGCTTCAGGCCGACGAGATGGTGCAGCGCGGCCATTCCTACTGCATCGTCGACGAAGTGGACTCCATCCTCATCGACGAGGCCCGCACGCCGCTGATCATCTCCGGGCCGTCAGAGGACGACACCGGCGCCTACATGAAGGCCGACCAGATCGCCACGCAGCTCAAGGGCGTATTCAAGGACCCCAACGAAATCGAAGTGCACAGCTTTCTTCTCGACGACAAAGACCGTCCCGAGCCGGACGGAGATTTCGTCGTCGACGAAAAGGAAAAGACCGTCGTGCTCACCTCGAAGGGCATTGCCAAGTGCGAGCAGCTTCTCAAGACGCCCGGGCTGTTCTCCGACATGGCCCATGCCGACATGGCCCACAAGATCAATCAGGCGCTCAAGGCCCATTATCTGTTCAAGAAAGACGTGCATTACGTCATCAAGGACGGCGAGATCGTCATCGTCGACGAGTTCCGCGGCCGACTGATGTTCGGCCGGCGCTTCTCGGACGGGCTGCACCAGGCCATCGAGGCCAAGGAACACGTCAAAGTCGGCAAGGAAAGTCAGACCCTCGCCACCATCACGATCCAGAATTACTTCAGGATGTACAAGAAGCTGGCCGGCATGACCGGGACCGCCGCTACCGAGGCCGAAGAGTTCAAGGACATTTACCATCTCGGCGTCGTCGTCATTCCCACCAACAAGCCGGTGATCCGCAGGGACTGGCCGGATCAAGTCTACCGCACCATGGACGAAAAGTTTACGGCCGTGGTCGAGGAGATCGAAAAGATCCACGCCGCCGGTCGCCCCGTGCTGGTCGGCACCGTCTCCGTGGCGGTCTCCGAGCACGTCAGCAAGCTGCTGCGCGCCCGCCGCATTCCCCATCAGGTGCTGAACGCCCGCTACCACGAGAAGGAATCGGCCATCGTCGCTCAGGCCGGACGCTTCAACGCCGTCACCGTCGCCACCAACATGGCCGGCCGCGGCACCGACATCCTGTTGGGCGGCAATCCCGACTTCCTCGCCCGCGAGGAGTACCGCGCCAAGAATCTCGACCCCGCGAAAGACGCGGAAAAGTGCGCGCTCATCCTCGAGCAGATGAAGGCCCTCTGCGCCGCCGAAAAGGAAAAAGTGCTCGAACTGGGCGGACTCTGCATCCTCGGCACCGAGCGCCACGAGTCGCGCCGCATCGACAATCAGCTGCGCGGCCGCGCCGGCCGTCAGGGCGACCCCGGCAGCTCGCGCTTTTATCTGTCCCTCGAGGACGACCTGCTGCGGCTGTTCGGTTCGGACCGCATCGGCGGCATGCTCGACAAGCTCGGCATGGAAAAAGGCGAGTCCATCGAGCATCCGCTCCTGACCCGCGCCATCGAAAACGCCCAGAAGAAAGTGGAAATGATGCACTACGACGTGCGCCGCCAGCTGCTGCTCTACGACAACGTCATGAACCAGCAGCGCGAGGCCGTCTACGCCGAACGGTCGACGATCCTCGGCGATCCGGAGATCCTCGAGCACGCCCGGGAGATCGCCGTCAGCAACGTGGACGACATCATCGACGCGGCCTTCCCCGAGGACAAGGAAGCCAACCCCGTCTACGCCGCCAACAAGCTGCGCGGCATTTACTGGCCGGGCATCGAAAAGGCGCTGGCCGGCGCCGACGACCGCCGCAACGTCATGCCCGCCGTCGAGAAGATGAAGGAAGAGATCTCCGCCCGCTTCGACGAACGGGTCGACAGGCTCGAACCGGCCGTGGCCGAGGGGCTGTTCCGTTTCATCGCCCTGCACGTGCTCGACGGCGCCTGGAAAGAGCACCTGCTCGGCATGGACGTGCTGCGCCAGGGCATCGGCCTGCGCGCCGTCGGGCAGAAGGATCCGCTCATGGAGTACCAGTTCGAGTCCTTCAATCTCTTTCAGGAGACCATGGCCCACGTGCGCGAACAGATCACGCAGCTGTTTTTCCGCGTCGCCATCGTCTCCGACGAAGACCGCCTGCGCCGCGCCGCTCCCGCCGCGATGAGGGAGCACCGCGGTTCCGCTCCCGCTCCGTCGAAGGTGGCGGCCGAGGAACTGGATTTCAATCCGCAGAACTCGCGCGGCAACTACTTCGCGAACTACGGCGCAGGCGGCGAACGTCCCCAGCCGGTGCGCGTCAAGAAGGTCGGACGCAACGATCCCTGCCCCTGCGGCAGCGGCAAAAAGTACAAAAACTGCTGCGGCAGAAACCTCTAGGAGGCGGTCATGAAAAAGTTTGCTCTCGCGTTGCTTCTGGCGCTCTGCCTGCCGGCGGCGTCCCTGGCACTGCCCCTGACCTCGGCGGACATCGCCAAAATGGTGCAGGATTGTCCTACGCTCGAGGAGTACAAAGGCGTCGAGCCCGCGGTGATTTGGAGCCGCAAGCAGCTCTATACGCAGGATTCGCAGGGGCGTGCCGTCAAAAGCACGTCCTATGTGATCCTCTGCGGAGCCACGGCTCGTCTCGGCTGGATTCAGGATCAACTCGTCGCTCCCAACGGCGGGCATATTGAACTTGAACAGGCGGCGATCTTCGATCCCGGCACGGCGGAGCTTTTGCATAACCTTCCTTATGACCGGGATGAACTGGCCGAGCACGGACGGCTTATCGTCAATTTCCCGAAAATGGACGACGTCTATGTGCTCGTGCTCAGCTATCGCCAGACCTTTGCCGAACCGAACGTGATGGAAGACATCGCCTGGCTCGGTTCCGAATATCCCACCTGGGAGGGCAGCGTGCAGATTCGCGTTGCCAAGGATCAGGCGCTGGACTGGGAGTCGAGCACCGACGCCATTCCCACGATCGACGTGGACGAGACGTTTCGCCGTTACGGCTGGTTCTATTTCAAACAGCCGGCCAATCGCGGCATGCGCGGCATGCTTGAAAGCTCCGACCCCTATGTGGTCTTCAGCCTTACGACCGGCCCTGCCACCGCCGTGGCCATGATGCACACCCTTGAGGAACGTCGTTGGCCCGATCTCCCGGCGAAGTATGTGGTCGGTGAAAGCAGCTCCCGCGACAACGTTCTGAAGACCATCGAGAAGTTCTGGCGCAGCGCCGACCGGCTTCCCGGCCGCGGTACGTGGCGCAGCGCCCGGATGATTCCTGCCGGCGGTCCCTGGACCACGTGGGAATCCATGTACCTTCTGGCGTCCTGGCTGCAGAAACAGGGCTGGAAAGCCGAAGTCTGGTTTCAGCACGTGCTGCCGCAGGACCGCGAATCCGTCTCCTGCGCGCCGGCGCTGACCCATCCGGTGTTTCTGCTCAGCGAGCCGGGCGCCCAAAAAAGCTGGTACTACGTGCCCGGACAGCCGGGGGAACCCGGCAAGCTGCCCGTGTCGCTGCGCGGCAAAACCCTTTACGCCGCCGGCGCGAAAAAACTGCGCCGCCATTCGATCGGCGGTACCCGTTTGGAGAAAAACCGCCTTTCCATCGCCTGGAATCTTGACGTCGACGCCGACTGCATCGTCTCCGGCACGGTCGATATCCGCGTGCGCAACAACTGGGTCGAGACGTGCGAGTCGCTGGCGGACGGACGCAAGGATCAGATCTATTCGCTGTTCCCCGGGCTCGAAGGTTGGATCGACCTCGATCAGGATCTCGATATCTCGCCGCTGGGCAGCCAGGGTTTCAAACTGGTTCTGCCCGTCAAGGCGCGGTCCGGCATCGAAGGACAGCAGGGGCTGATGATCGGTCTGCCCTCGATCGCTCCCGGCCCGATGATGCGCCTGCTTGACGTGGCCAGCAGCGCCGTGCTGAAGTATCCCTTCGTGGTGGAGCAGTCCTATCGGGTGCAGCTTCCAAAGGGCTATCGTTCCATGGGGGCGCCGCTCAAAATGGAGCAAGGAAGCATGGTCAGCAGCTACACGAGCCAGTACCGCATCAATCAACGCAAGAATCAGCTCGAGGGCGAAGAGAAGTTGATCCAGTCCTCTGCGCGAGTCGATGTGCCGTATCTGGGCGGCTTCAAACGCGTGATCGAAACGTGGGGCACCTGGAAGGCCGCCGGCCTGGCCTTGATGCCTGTCGGCCGCTCGAAGTAAAAAAATGCATGAAAACGATGGGAGTATAAATTATTATGTCAGACAACACGAGTGCGCTGAAGGCTCTTGTTTGGGGAGCGCTTGAAGCGATCGCAAGGGAAAAGGGCAAGGATCCCGCTTCGCTGGGCGAGCTCCATTTCGAGCGCCCCAAACAGGAGAACCACGGCGACTGGGCGACGAACGCCGCCATGCAGAATTGCAGACCGCTGGGCTGCAAACCGCGCGACCTGGCCGAGGACATCGCGCGCCGCATCGGTTCGGACAGGCGTATCCGCCGCGTTGAAGTGGCCGGTCCCGGTTTCATCAATTTCTACCTGTCGAATCTGTGGATGGGCGATATCGTCAGAGACGTGCTGGCGGCCGGCAGCGATTACGGGCGCGTCGATCTCGGCAAGGGACGCAAAGCTCAGGTCGAGTTCGTCAGCGCCAATCCCACCGGACCGCTCCACGTCGGTCATGGCCGCGGCGCGGCGGTCGGCGACGTGACGGGCAACATCCTTTCGTTCGCCGGCTGGAACGTGGAGAAAGAATACTACGTCAACGACGCCGGCCTGCAGATGAACATTCTCGGCCGCTCCACGCAGTCGCGATATTTCGAGCTGCTCGGGCGTCCCGAGAAGTTCCCTTTTCCCGAGGAGTCCTACAAGGGGCGCTACATCTACGATATCGCTCAGGAAGTGGTCGACGCCCGCGGCGAGGAGTTTCTCGAACGTCCGCTGGAAGAGTCGTTGCCGTTTTTCAGGACTTACGCGGCCGGGCGCATCCTCGAGCAGATCAAGAACGAGCTGGGCGAATTCGGCGTCACGTTCGACAATTTTTTTTCCGAGAAGTCGCTGTACGATCGCGATCTCGTGGCCGCCGCCGTGCAGACGCTGAAAGAGCGCGGACATCTCTACGAGCAGGACGAGGCGCTTTGGTTCCGCAGCACCGAGTACGGCGACGACAAGGACCGCGTGCTGATGCGCTCCAACGGCGTGCCCACGTACTTCACGTCGGACATCGCCTATCACAAGGAAAAGTTCGACCGCGGCTTCGAGCGCGTCATCGACGTGTGGGGCGCCGACCATCACGGTTACGTGCCGCGCATGAAGGCGGCCATCGAGGCGCTGGGCTACGATCCCAAAAAGTTCACGATCCTGCTGATTCAGTTCGTCAACCTGCTGCGCGACGGCGAGCAGGTGAAGATGTCCACGCGCAGCGGACAGTTCGTGGAGCTGCAGGAAGTGGTCAGGGAAGTGGGCGTCGACGCCGCGCGCTATTATTTCCTGATGCGCCGCAGCGACAGCCATCTCGATTTCGATCTCGAGCTGGCCAAGAGCCAGTCGGCGGACAATCCCGTCTATTACGTGCAGTACGCTCATGCCCGCCTGTGCAGCATCCTGCAGAAGGCGGCCGAGAAGGGAATCGCCGTGCCCGGCGTTTCGGCGTTCGATCCCGACGTCATCGCCACGCCCGAGGAAAAACGCCTGTTCACCAAGCTGGCCCAGTTCCCCGAGGAAGTGGGGCGCGCCGCGGCCGACCTCGAACCCCATCGCATCGTCAGCTACGTTTACGAACTGGCGGGCGATTTTCATTCGTATTACAACAACGGCGGCCGCATCCTCGAGGAGTCCGGCGCGCTTCGGGACAGCCATCTGCTGATGGTCGCCGCCATCCGCACGGTGATCGCCAACGCCCTGCGCCTGCTTGGCATCAGCGCGCCCGAGAAAATGTAGCCATGAAACTGCGCTGGGTGGCCTTTTGGGCAGTGGTCGTCATGTCGGCGGCCATGCTCGTCACGTCGGTGCTGAACGAATTCCGCCGGCAGCGGCGCATGGCCGAGCTGATGCAGGAAAAGGTCGAAGCGCTGCGCCAGGCGCAGGACAAGCTGAGCCGCATGCGCGACCGCGTCGAGTTTTTCAAGACCGAAGAAGGTCAGGCCTGGATCGCGCGGGAAAAATTGAACATGGCTTTCAGCGGCGAAGAAATTTATAAGATCGAAGGAGAACTCCCGGACGATGAAAAGTCGGCGCCGGAATCAAAATAGGATTCCCCTTCCCGATCGGACATAAGGGCCCCCAAAAGTCCTGAACGTCTCTCACACGTTCAGGATTTTTGGGGGCCCTTCATCGTATGTGGCTTTCGTTAAAAGCCCTACGGTCTTTCGGCCTTTGGGGAGCGGTAAAGGTGCGTCGAAAATTGATATTATATAAAAATCGATGATCAAAAAATATTAGCGCTTTACAAAATCGTTTTCATGAATATAATATAGCCCAACGCGATTTATTTATTGCGCATGACGGCGGGATCACAATGATGTATGGTTCAGGAGGGGGGATGAACCGAAAATCGGTCCGGCTGGAGCGACGCGCAGCGGAAAACCGCGTTCGCGGAACGCGTGAGGAAAGGGGATTAAATTTCATGACGAAACAGGAACTGAAAGACTTGGCGTGCGGGATCATCGATGGGAATCGCGACCGGATCACGGCGCTGGGCGACAGCGTTTTCGCCGAGCCCGAGACGGGCTGGAAGGAGTTCAAGACGGCGGAGAAGATCAAAAAAGTTTTCGAATCCCTGGGGTACCCGACGGCCGACAAACAGTGCATCACGGGCGTGATCGCGCAGGTCCGCGGCAAGGAAAAGAAGCTGAAGATCTCGGTGATGGGCGAGCTGGACGCACTCGGCGTGCCCGACAGCCCCTTCGCCGATCCCAAGACGGGCGCCGCGCACATGTGCGGGCATCACTGCATGATCGCCGCGCTGTCCGGCGTGGCCTACGCGCTGCACGACCGCCGCGTCATGGACGAACTGAGCGGCGACGTGGCGCTGATGGCCGTGCCCGCCGAGGAGTTCATCGAGATGGGCTACCGCGGCCGGCTGCGCCGCGAGGGGAAGATCAAAATGTTCGGCGGCAAACAGGAGTTCATTTACCGCGGCCTGATGGACGACGTCGACATGATGGTCATGCAGCACACCACGCCGACCGAAGGCGAGCAGGAGACGCCGATCAAGGCCAACGTCGGCGGCACGTCGAACGGCTTCGTCAGCAAGGAAGTTTTTTACGCCGGCAAGGCGGCCCACGCCGGCGGTTCGCCCCACAACGGCGTCAACGCGCTCAACGCGGCCAAGATCGGTCTCGTCGCCATCGACGCGCAGCGCGAAACGTTCCGCGACGAGGACCATATCCGCGTCCATCCCATCGTCACCAAGGGCGGCGATACCGTCAACGTCGTGCCGGCGGACGTGCGCATCGAAACGTATGTGCGCGGCGCCTCCGTCGAGGCGATCCTGGACGCCTCGCGGAAGGTCAACCGCGCGCTGAAAGCCGGCGGTTACGCCGTGGGGGCGGAAACGGTCATCGACGAAGTGCCCGGCTATCTGCCGATGAAGCCGTGCGGCGCGCTTCAGGATCTGATGTACGCCAATCTTGTTCAGCTTTTGGGAGAAAATGCCGTCGGACATTCTGCGCCTCACAGCGGCGGCAGCACGGACGCGGCCGACGTGGCGGCGCTGATGCCCGTGGTCCACGCCTACATCGGCGGCGCGGCCGGAGTGGCGCACAGCAAGGATTATCATATCGTGGACAAGGAACTGGCGTACATCGTCGCCGCCAAGGCGCTGACGATGACGGTGATCGACCTGCTGGCCGACGGCGCCGAGATCGGCCTGAAGATCAGGGCGGACTTCAAGCCCCAAATGACCAAGCAGGAATACATCGACACGTGGGTCAACATGAAATGAGCGCGAGAGGGCGGCAAAATTTTACGTGACGGGGTGAAAAGAATGCAGGATTTCTTCAAGGATTGGAAAGTACATGCGCTGTGCGTCGTCATTGTGCTGATTGCCGAGGCTCTCGGCGTAAGGAAGCTGCAGATCACGCCGGCGGTCGGTTTCAGTCTGTTCCCGATGCTGTACGCCATGGCCGTCGGCATCGTCATGGGAGCGTGGAAGCTCTTTTCGCTGGAGACGATGAAGCAGGCGTCGGCCTATACCACGATTTCGGTCATGTTCCTGACGGCGAAGGTCGCCTCCGGCATCGCTCCCGGGCTTTATAAAATTTATGCGGAAGGCAAACTTGGCGGAACGGCGCTGGCTTTGATCCTGCAAGAGTTCGGCAACATGGGCACGGCGATTCTCGGCGTGCCGGCCGCCGTCTTTCTGTTCAAAATGGGCCGCGCCGCCATCGGCTGCACCGTCTCCACGTCGCGCGAAGGCACCATCGCCATTATCGGCGAGCTGTACGGCCTGGACAGCGACGAGGGGATCGGCGTCATGGGCGGTTATGTGACCGGTACCGTGCTGGGCACGATTTTCTTCGGGCTGATGGCCTCTCTCTGCGCCCGTTCCGGCCTGTTCCATCCTTACGCGCTGGGAGCCGCCTGCGGCGTCGGTTCCGCCTCGATGATGTCCGCCTCGCTTGGCGCTCTGCAAGTTGAATTTCCCGAGATGGCGAAGGACATCCAGACTTACGCCTACACTTCCCAGGCGCTGACGAACGCTGACGGCATGCTGATGAATCTGCTTCTGACGCTGCCCATGACGAATTGGCTGTATGAAAAGTGCGCCGGAATCCGCGGCCTGTAGATCAAAGCGCGGCCTTTGCCCGACCTTGGCGGAGCGGAAGAAAAGATCGAAGCGGAAGACATCGAGGAAAGCTGAGGAGGCGATCGTCATGACCAGAATGTGGATGCTTATGAAAGGCTGGATCGTATCCGGCGTCGTCGCGGCGTTCTGCAACTATGTCTACACGCTGAGGCTGAACGATCCCGCCAGAGTGGTCAGGCCGCTCGAAGCCGCTCCCGGACTGTTGATCTTCCTGGGCATCATCGTGCTGGCCCAGTTGATCTATCAGGGCATGAAGGCCGCCGCTCCGCGCGTGAAGTCCCCCGCGGTCCTGTACATCACGTTCATCGGGATCCTCGTGACGTGGCCGGGGCTGCTTCCCTGCGCCGATTTCGTCAACAGATCGGTCGGCAAAATCTATCTGCTGCCGCTGTGCACGCCGATTTTGGCCTATTCCGGCATCGCCGCCGGCAAGGATCTGAAGACTTTTAGGGAACAGGGCGCCGCCATCGTCCTGACCACGCTCGTCGCTCTGGTGGGCACGTTTGTCGGCTCTGCGATTATCGCCCAGCTGGTCATGAAATGGACCGGCGTGTTTTAAAGAAAATGCTTTTTGGAAAAACAGCCCGCCGCCCGATGGAATTTCGGACGGCGGGCTGTTTCGACGGGACGGATTTTTTATCCCCGTTTTCGCGGAGACGAAAGAAATTGTACGTTAGTCAATGATGTGAGACCGAATAAGCAAAAAAATAAAAGCTCAGAAGTTGGCATTAGTTGTAAGTCATTC
>PPYE01584901.1_pt1 | contig 45129 bp, 48 predicted proteins | sample 1559881 | NCBI WGS metagenome assembly PPYE01 (sample SAMN08240022, study PRJNA423297) | Human gut metagenome, whole genome shotgun sequencing project.
GTGTAAGTAGTGTGTAAGTAGTGTGTAGGTTACTGTGTAAAGTGTGTAAACTGTGTAATCACCTCGCGAATCAACTCGCGCCACGCCAGCACATATTCCCACACTAACCACGGTAATAAAAGAAAGGCGCTCACCAGGAACGCCAACTGAACAGAATCCATCATGCTAAATAACCCTCGCTGATTAAGTGTGTCTCCAATGCTGGTAATAACTTTCGCAAGCGGCGCCCGACGTTCTGCTGGGCGATCCCCACCTGGGCGCTGATTTCGGATTGCGTATGCCCGCGCGCTTTTAAATGATAGATGCGACGATCCATGTCATCGGGTAAAAAAGAATCGACCGTGTTTCGGATCATTAAATCGCGCTCAAACGTAGCGGGAACGGATAAGCGCATTTTTACCCCGTTCGCCCCACTGGTTTCCATCGTTTCTTCAACCGATTCTTGCTGCTCGCGCCACCCCATACATTCGGACTCACGACGTCGGGCGGTAATCTCCCCCATGATTTTCCAATAAAGGAACGTGGAAACTTCCACCCCGCGGCTGGCGTCGTACTGTTCACATGCGCGGAATAGCCCCATCAAACCGGCATTGTATAGATCGGAAAACTCACACCCACTCACCGTCGCAAATCGACGATGGATCATGCTATAAATCATTTTTTCAAAGTGAGGAATAATATCTGTAAAAGCTAATTCCCCGTTTTGATACCTCATAACCATTTCTTTCATTCTTAACTCTCCCTTTTATGGCCCCTGTTTTCCATATATTAGTCACATTTCCATTATATCCCTTAATCAATCCGTTTTCAACGAAAATTCGCCATAATAACACTCAATAGGTGTTATTTTTACACGCTTAAATCAATCTAAATTAGTAAAATTTGTTAAATAAAAACAACCTCTAGGAAACTTCGACAAAATTCGATATAATGATTTTAGCAACTAACACTTCCAATGAATACGGCGGAAAATAATTGCATATACTAGTTCCGAACTACGAAAATAAAAAAACCTCACACGGCTTTCCCCGGCCACGTGAGGTCATAGGTTTTTTCTTTTTTCCATTTAAGAGATTATTTTAACGTGATGACTTTCCCGTTGAGATAATCTTTTTTTTCATGATGAATCATGATTCCGTTGTAACCGCGTGCTCGATTCCCGTCAATCGACTTCGCGTTTGGATTTTCCACAATCCCAGGACGACTTAATAATTTCGGTTTAATGTCACGGCTAAAGCGTGAAACACTTGCATAGGTGTAATAGCCGTTGATAGTCGCCCAACCATTATAAGCTAACCATAATTCTTTCGTCGTGCATTGTGAGTCCGGATCAAACGTGATGACTTCCCCTTGATTTAAGAACAATAAGAATGGGTCCTCGTCCATTTTGTGCTCAAACATCAGACGTTGAGTTTCTTCTGATAAATAAAGGTCCATGCCGTTTTTCATAATATCGGATAAGCCTTTTAAACACCAATTTAAAATACCCGGTAATTCTTCTAATAAGCCGTCAATTAAGAATTTGTTATCCACGCGATCCACCGGGCGCGGCTTCACGCGAATTTGAACTAAACGACGATACCAACCCTCGGTCGTATCGTCTAACGCCGTTAGCATGTGGTTCCCCGCGCTAAAGAAGCGTACAAATTGATCCGCCTGGTACGCGTCAACCCCTTTTCGTTGAACCGATACGTCGCGGCTTGTCACCCAGCGCTTAAACGTCCCGCTATTTTTAAGAGGTTTAGGGTCCAGGTCATCGTCCATAAACACATAACGATTGATTAATTGTGCTAACATGAATTTATCGTCATCGAATAAAAGTTGTAAGTTTCCACCCATGAAATTGTGATGCCCTAATAAGGCTTGCATCACTTCTAAGACTTTTGATTTACCCTCTTGTCCGTTCCCGATTAAAAACATCGACACCTGGGCGCGGTTCGACGGGATAAAGCAATACCCCATGTACTGTTGAAGCGTTGGAATGGCGTGCGCGGGGATTAACCCGTCAATAAAGGCTTCCCATCGCGGGCACGTCGCGTTCGGATCATAGTCAATCGGGAATTTAAACAATGAATCCTCGTAAGGAACCGTCGTGAACGACCCGTCACGTTCCACTTTAAAGGACGCATTATTAAAGGTCATCGTAAATTCATCCGGTGCGGCGTATTCGGTATACGCGTGGCGTTTGGCGATGTCAAATAAGGCTCTCACGCGCGCATTTAATCCTTTTGTGATATAAGGGCTAATGATATTTTGAATATCTTGACTCACCTTATCATCGTTTAAGTAGTGCCCGGTTTTAACGGAATAAATCATCCCGTTTAGGTTGATTAGTTGATGTTTCGCGACAAACCACGTTGCGAACTTCGGTTCATGAATATCATAAGTTAAGGTCCCGTCCTTTTTGACGTTGATGATTAGCCAATCCATCATGTCTTTCGCTTCATCCGGTGTCACGTCAACGCCCGCTGCTTCTAACGTTTCCATGATGCGGCTTTCACGCCCCGCGACATCCGTTTCAATCGCACTTTCAATCGTCGCCAATAATTCCCGATGATCGTTGGGATCATCTTGCATCGGTGGGTTGCCGCGTTCCGCGTCCGCTTGTAACACTAACTCACGTACTCGATCATGGCTTTCCCCTTTGGCTAATAAACTACACGCGTACTTGAATAACGTGTCATTTCGTTCCCCGTCTCCAATGACGTCCGGTAATTCAAATCGATCCACCGACAACGGCGCTAAGGCGATGACGTTGTCTTTTTTTGCGCGCTCGGTTTTAGCCGATTGCATGATGCGATCTAACCAGGGTTTCGGTAATTCCGCGACCGCTATATCCCACGGTGAGCGTCCCGCTTCCCACTCATAATAACGGTCGTCCCGTTTGGATGGTGAAATTAACACCTGGCGACCCTCACTTAACACATCCAGGGCCACCCCAGGGAAAAATCGAATCCCTTTTTTAACTTGAATACTGATCCCTGTTGGGTTTTTAAAGAATAAATGACGACCCCCGCTGGGTGTCGTTTGAGAGACCGTGATCGGTAGCGGCCCCAACTCTTTCTCTAGGTCAACTAACCCGATTGCGCCATCCACTTCATCCGATTCTTTGGCGATGTCCAGGTCAATCACGATGATGCCCGATTGCTTTCCACAAGCGACACCCCAATTCGCCCACTTGTAGACGTTTTGCGACCAACGCTTAATCGTGTCGTGATCGCTAGTGGCATTTTCAACCCATTTCTTGATTAACGGTCGCTTTTCACTCGCATGTACCGGTAGCAAGCGCCAACCCCAATCGCAATAATCTTTTAATATCTCATATTTATCAATATCAGACATCTGTTTCACCTCTCTTTGTTGTTCCTACATTCCCTATTCCTATCCCTTATCTCTTATTCTTCACGGAATTTATAAGGGGGTTCATTAAAGATTTCACTTAATATTTTAGCAGATTCATAGCTAGGACGGTTAATCCCGTTTTCCCAACGTGAAATAATTTGATAACTTTTTCCCACTAAATCCGCTAAGTCGCGTTGACGCATACAGTTTCGTTCGCGACAAGTCATAATGAATTTGGCATACTTTGGTAATTCCTTTTTTGTCATAACTATATCCCTCACTTTAGTTTTCGTTGTCATATTTCAAATAGATACGCCCCTAAGTTTAACAAGGTTTCAACCATAAGTCAACGTTCTACTGTGATTTTTTCGTTACGATTTCATCATATGCAAAATGAGTAGTCATTATACATACAACTCGAAAGAAATAAAAAATAAATCTATTTTCATCATATTTACAATTTTCGCCACATATGATAGACTTGAAATGCACAGATTTATAACGGATAAAAAGAGGGGAGATAGGGGTGAGTAAACCGAACTTAACCCAGGCGCTAACGGAAACAAAACAGAGAAAAGCCGTGTTAAAAGCGATTATTGCCGAGTACGCCCCGTGGTGTACCGGGTATGGTGTAGAATACGCTGATTTTAAAGGGGATCGCGTGATTTTTAACCGTTTGCGCCGCCGGGCAAAAGCCGAGGGCTTGATTTTTGATTACTATGAAAATAACAGTGGTTACCGGATGTGTTTGAGCACCCGTGATTTAAGTGAATACCGCTATTAAAGGAGAGGGACGAACATGCAACCATTATTTGATTATTATGAGATCACCGACCACCCACGCGTCAAAAACGCGCGCGTGTATGATTTAGCCAGCAGCGTCAAAGCCAGCAAATACCCGATGGCGGTTCACGCGGACGACATGACAAAAGAGATCGTCGAGCGTACCCGCAAGTTAGGATCAAGTAAAAAAGGCGAGGGGCACGATCAATTTTTATCGGGGATCGTCGTGAGTTTTGATTTAACCTTTTCAAATAAAGCGTGGGTTGAGTTAGAACGCTATAATTTCATCGCGTTTGTCAGTTCACAAAGCACGATGCACCGTTTAGCGCGATTTGATTTTGACGCACAATGTAGCGAGTATGTTCATCCCGCGATTAAAGCAACGATGGCCGCGTTAATTGAGGACTACAACCAGGCGCCAACGCCGGAAAAATACTTACAATTACTACATAGCAACCCAGCGGGGTTCCAATTAACGGCGCGATTAACAACGAATTACCGTCAATTAAAAACAATCCACGCGCAACGCAAAAACCACCGTCTACCGGAATGGCGCGAGTTTTGTGGTTGGATCGAAAGTTTACCGCATTTTAAGGAGTTGACAGGATGTTAAGTGGGATTGAATTTGCCCCGCTGCGCTTCTTTTTAGTCGGGGCGGCGATCATCATGTGCTTTCAGATTCTAACGGACACGCTTCTTTTGATAAACGCGACCGTTATTAAACGAGAATTAGGTTGCCTGGGGGCGATCTTATACGGCGCGCTCCACGTCTTAGCGATCGCCATGCTAGGGAAAGTGGCAGCATGTCTATTGATATAGGGGGAAAACAATGAGCAGATTATGGTTTATGAATTTAGCCAGCAAAAAATTTAAACAAGTGACAGAGGACCAGGCGCGTAAAGGGTTAGAGAAATACGGCCACGGGTTGCATCCGGGGCTACCGTATGATTGGTGTGATATGGCACTGGAAGAAATGGCCGACGGCGTTCAGTATTTGATGGCCGAAAAATATCGCCGCAATGAAGTGATCGCGAACATTAACGGGTTGATCCTACAATTAAAAGAGGTGAACACGCCGGATGATGCGTTGCGTATCGCGAATGAGTTAGAAAAAGAAGTCCGCTATTTAGCCGGAAAAGAGGATCGTTCAAACGAAGAATAGGGGGTCGGGTCCATGAATGTATTAAGTCTGTTTGATGGAATCTCATGCGGTCAAATCGCACTAGAACGCGCGGGAATTGAGGTGGCGAATTATTATGCGAGTGAAATAGACATTCCCGCGATTACCATTACCCAACGGAATTATCCAAACACCGTCCAGTTAGGACGTGTGGAAGAATTGACGGCGGAAAAGTTGAAACAACTACCTAAAATTGATTTGTTAATCGGGGGTAGCCCGTGTCAAGGGTTTAGTCGAAACGGAAAATCTCTTAATTTTGAAGATCCTAGAAGTAAATTGTTCTTTGAATACGTGCGAATTTTGCGCTATTTGAAAGAACATAACAACCCCGATATTATCTTTCTATTAGAGAACGTCCACATGAAGAAAGAGTATCGAGATATTATTAGTGATCATTTAGGGGTTCAACCGGTAGACATTAATAGTAAATCTATGAGTGCACAAAATCGCCCCCGCTTGTATTGGACCAACTTACCCCTCACCCCACCCGATGATAAAGGGATTCGTTTAATCGACATCCTGGATGACGTGAATTTAACGTGTGAGAGGGTGAATGACATCTCATTCGACCCCGCGATCCCTAAAGCGGCGAGAGAGTTGGTATCCCTTTGTGAGACGGGGATTAGAGTCAAACAGGCGACAAAACTAGGCTATATTGATGCGGTAAATGGGGATGGAATCAATCTATCATTCCCAACATCGAAAACGCGCCGCGGGCGCGTTATTAAAGAAAAATCTAACACGTTGGATTGTTCTTGCGCGGGGTCCGTTTACCATAACGGGATGGTACGCAATTTTACCATCCATGAGTTAGAAAAATTACAAACACTACCGGTTGATTACACCGAGGGTGTGTCATTAAAAGACAGAAAGCACGCGATAGGAAACGGGTGGACCGTGGATGTAATCGCCTATATTTTTACAACCTTGAGAGGTAAGTCCGATGAAACTCTATAAACACCAGGAGCGCGCCCTTGATTTATTAGCCGATCATAACGCGTTTGCCTTATTCATGGAGCAAGGAACCGGAAAAACGATCCCCGCACTGATCCATGTGACGAATTTATTAATCGCTGGGGACATTGAGAATTGTTTAATCGTCGCCCCGCTATCGACGCTGGGGAGTTGGAAGCGGGATTTAGATAAATTGAGCCCGCTGCGCCAACGTTTAGCGTCAAAGATCACCTTAATCAATTATGATAAGGTTTGGCGTCGTGAGGAATATCAGCGCCCCTGGGATTGCATTGTCTTAGATGAAGCCCACGCGATCGCGCATCGAACATCTAAACGGAGTAAATGTTTACTTAAACTAGCCAAAGACGCCCCGTATCGCTATTTATTGACGGGGACGCCGCAAAGTAACGGACGCTTAGAAGATTATTATAGTTTGATGGAATTTTTAGAACCCGGCTTATTAGGGTCGTGGCGCGAATTTACGGCCCATTATACCGTCGAACGTCGCCTACCGGGGTCATTTGTGAATATCATCGTGGGCTATCGCAACCAGGAAGAATTACTTGAAAAGGTGGGGAATTATTCATTCCGCGTCATGAAGCGGGATTGTTTAGATTTGCCGGATAAACTACCCGATGAAGTCGTGAAATGCGAGTTAAAAGAGAAAGCCAAGTATAAACAAGCCATGAAAGACTTCATCGAGGAATTTGATATGACGATCGGGAACCCCTTAACTAAGGTGATGAAACTACGTCAAATCAGTAGCGGGTTTGTGTTTGACGATTACGGGGACTTACACGCGCTAAAATGTGATAAGCTGGCCCGATTAGAGGAATTGATCGAGTCAATCGACGGAAAAGTGGTCGTGTTTTGTGAATTTCAATATAGTATCGATGCCATATCGGCGCTTTTAACGAAAAAGAAAATCAAATTTGTTAGCCTGGATGGTCGTCAAAAAGATAAAACGGTGTGGCGTCAATTCCAAACCGATGAAACGATCCGCGTAATTATCTGTCAGTATCTAACGGCCAACGCGGGAATTGACTTATTTGCAAGTTCTCACACGGTTTACTATGAGCCTAACTTATCCACGACCGTCGTGGAACAAAGCCGCGATCGGATTCACCGCATCGGTCAATCCCAGCCGTGTAGTTATTACTGGTTGATTACCGAGGGGACGATTGAAGAAGAGATTTATAAGCGCCTGGCGGAAAAAACAGACTTCAATAAAAGTTGTTTAGAAGAAATTGCAAAAAAGTTTAATTAATGATGTATATTAATTGAATTTTAGTATATAATAGAAGTGTAGAGAGGTGATAGCGTGACAGAGAAAGCATGGACGGATCGGATTGTATTTTTCGACTTTGAGGTATTTTCGTCAGATTGGTTGGTGTGTTTTGAATCGTACAAACACGGATCAAAATACTACGTGCACAACGATAGCAACGCCTTACGACGATTCTTACAAAAAAATAACCACATCATCCTATGCGGTTATAATTGTAAATCGTATGACAACTACATTTTAAAAGCGTGTTTGTGCGATTTACCACCCAGCAAAATTAAAGAAGTCAACGATTGGATCGTGGGGCAAGGGCAACCCGGATGGACCTATCCGCTGCCGTATCGAATTGAGTTGCCACCGACCACCGATTTATTCTTAGATATTACCCCACCCAAAGGGCTCAAAGAAATTGAGGGGAACTTAGGAATGAACATCGTGGAAAGTGACGTCCCATTCGATATAACGACACCATTAACGACCACTCAATTTAAAGAGGTGTTACGATATTGTCGTCATGATGTTAGCGCCCTACGCCCGCTATTTGAAGCGCGTAAAGGTTATTTGAATAGCAAGGTGAATGTCGGTGGATTAGCTGGGTTGTCGGTTGAGAAATCCCTTTACATGACGAACGGGCAGCTAACCGGTGCGTTCTTAAAAGCTAAAAAACAAGTGCGCGACGATGAACGGGAGTATCGTTATCCAAAGACCCTCAAAAAAGAAAACATCCCCAGTGACGTCCTAGACTTCTTTTTCCGCTTAGAGGACCCGACGCTAGATGACGAAACGGTGTTTAAATCGAAACTGGATACGACGATTGCGGATTGCCCGCACACGGTCGGGTTTGGCGGTTTACATGGCGCGCTACCATGCTATGAGGAAGCGACCACCGACGATCGAGTGATCTTAGGGATTGACGTGGGTTCTTACTATCCATCCCTAATGATTAAATACGGGTACGCGTCGCGTAACATCCCAAGTGACGATTTATATGAGAACGTCTACCATACGCGCCTAAAAGCCAAGCATGACGGCGATAGTGCGGTGGCGGATAGTTTGAAATTGGTTTTAAATACGACCTATGGGTGTATGTTAAATGAGTATTCCGAACTATACGACCCGCTACATGCGCGTTCCGTTTGTATTAGCGGTCAATGCTTCTTAATCGAACTTATTCAATCCTTAGATGAAATCGCCAGCTTGCGATTACTTCAATCTAATACGGATGGACTAATCGTTAGTGTGGACCGCGCGGATCGTGAATCAGCGGAAGCGATTGTGAGCGAGTGGGAAGCCCGTACCGGGTTTACAATGGAATATGATGTGATTGATAAAATCGTTCAAAAAGACGTCAACAACTACGTCATGGTGACGGATAAAGGGTCCATCAAATGTAAAGGGGCCTACGTTTCAGACTTCAAAGGTGGCGGGTTTAAATCGAAAAACATCCCGATCGTTCATCAAGCCGTGGTGAAGCACCTCTTATACGGTGAGAATGTGGAAGCCATCATCTTAGGGCAAACTGATGTCACGCAATTCCAGCTGATCGGAAAAGCGGGCCGCACGTATCACCGAGTCGTCCATGAATACAACGGCGACTTAGTGGAGATTCAACGCGTGAACCGTATTTATGCGACCCACGATGACAAGTATGGTATGATCTACAAAGTCAAAGTCAACGACCAGGGCGACGTCGTCCGTAAGGATAAACTAGCTAATTGCCCGGCCCGATGTTTAATTGACAACGAAAACACGGCAACGATCCAGCAAATCGACCGTCAATTTTATATCGACCTGGCACAAAAACGCATCAACGATTTTAAGGGTATTAAAGCAAGACGCGCGAGGAAAGCGACCTAACGAAAACGCGAAAAGAGGGATAAAAATGGAATTGACAGAACAACAAATGAAAATTCAATTTAACGAAAAAGTATTTGCACTTCAACAGTATTTAGACCAATATCCGTTTGCCAAAGACGGGTACAACGATATTCAAAAATACGAGTACGTGAAAGCGAATCAATACCGCAACGCGCTACGCCGCGGGGCGATTGAAAATCGTTTACGTGTGAAAGTGAATATCGCAAATCGCATCCATGAGGATTTAGTGAAATCCGATAAAATGCACTTAACCACGATTCAAGGATCAATTACGTTAGTGGATATTGACACAGGGTATGAGGAATCGACTTATATGATGGCAGACGGGGCCGATAACCTGGATAAAGGGATTTACAAGGCCATGACGATGTTTATTAAGTCATTCGTTCAAACGACGTTCTTAATTTCAGATGAAAACGACGACGATCCACAGGCGGGGACAACGAGCCCCGATCCTAAACCCGCTAAATTCGTCAACCAGGCGAAAAAGCGTGAAGAAGCGAAACAAGTCTTAAAAGAGGAAAAGAAAGCCAGCGCGGAAACGATTCAAACGTGCTTAGATTTGATTGAGTCGATTCGCACCGTGGAAGCCGAGTTTGGACAAACCGTTGAAGCTAAAATGAAAGAAACCGACGCAGCTGGAAACCCGGTCATTAGCGCTAAAATGGCAACTAAATATTTAATGAAATTAGAAGCTAAAGCGGATGAATTAGGGGTGATGTAACGTGTGGTGTTACGATGATGATAAGACGTGTATCATTTTAACCGACGGGAAACCGCGTTCCGTTAAAAAAGTAACCGGGACGCGATTCGCTGGGGTGTTAGGCTTAAATCAATGGACGACGCCGTTTCAGATGTGGTGTGAGATTACGAAAGTCGCACAACCCCCGTTTGAGGGAAACATCTATACGGAAGCCGGACAGATCATTGAACCTAAAGTCATTGATTGGGTGAAACGCGAGATTAGCCCGCGCACGGTATCGCCGGAAGAATTTTACGGTCGCCGCTACGAGGAAGTCAAATACGACTTTTATCCGAACCACCAGCGGTTCGGTGGAATGTGGGATGCTAAAATCCTAAATGCGAAAGGACAAACCCGCTACATCGTGGAGATTAAAACCACGAAACGCGCGGAAGATTGGGTGGATCACGTCCCGTATTACTACTTATGCCAAGTGCTGCTTTATGCGTACTTAGAGGGCATCGAGGACGTCATCTTAACGTGTACGGTATTGGAACCGGACGACTATAACCACCCGGAACGCTTCAACGTCACGGACGATAACACAACCTTTTGGACATTCAATACAAAAACCACTCAAATTCCATACGACGGCTTCTTATATACGATTGAAGAATTGATGGAGATTGTCAATGAATGGTATGATGCCTATGTGGAAACAGGTGTGTCACCCGCGTTTGATGAAGTTAAGGACGCGGAATATTTAGAGATTTTAAGAACCACGCACCCGGAATACGACCACGACACGGATGAATTGATCCAGGAATTACATCATTTAGAGCACCAAGCGGAAACCTTAAAGCAGCAAAGCGGGTTAGCGCAACTTGAAAAGCGCATCGACCACTTAAAAAAAGGGGTTAAAAACCTCTTAATGCACGACATTGACGAGCAGACGACCATCGTGAAATACGGCGGGTATCAGTTGAAGAAAAGCGTCCGCAAAGTCATTGATAGCGACGCACTAAAACACGATCAGTTATACGATCAATACGTGAAAGAAAGTGTGAGTTACACACTAACGAAAGCGAAAAACTAATTTAACGGAAATCGAAAGGATGATCTCATTATGAAAATTCAATTAAGTACATCAAGTTTTAAATTAATCGAAAAAGGATTTAATACGCTTAAAATCGTTGAAGCTAAAGCCGTCCCAAGTGGGAAACCACAAGCCATTGAAATTAAATTCGTCGATCGTAACGGAACACCAATGAGCGCGACATATCGTTTCAATAACGATAAAGCGATGTTTGTGTTATCGTTAATCTTACGCGCATTCTTTGGTGACATTACCGAGTTTGATACGAACATGGTCGGGGACCTAGTCGGTGAGTTCTTAGACGTTGAAATTAAACACATCACCAAAGATTCAACGCAACGCCCAGGTGAAACCGTGATTTTTGCAAACATCGGAAAAGTGATCGGGAAAGGTCAATCATGGGAAGCCGCAGCCGACGACGTGGATTTTGACGACGTAGACGAAGAAGTTGAAATCAATGACGAAGATTTACCATTCTAAACTCGAGGGAAAATTAAGAGATCAAGTCACGGCGTATCTTAAAACGCGCCGTGACGTTTGGTTTATGAAAGTAGTTGGAAATAGTATTCAAAAAGCGGGAGTGGCGGATTTTTTAATCTGTTATCGCGGGCGCTTTTTAGCCGTGGAGTTAAAACGCCCCGATGGGAAAGGAGAAGCCACCACGCGTCAGTTATTGGAATTGAAAAAGGTTAGAAATGCTGGGGGAATGGGTGTCGTGATCGAATCATTAGATGAATTAGTGAAACTATTGGGGGAAATCGATCATGAACATCAAACAAAATTTAGTCAGTTCAAGTAAATATAGCATTAAATGTCCGCACAAAATGACGGCGGAGTTTGTTGTCGTGCATAACACGGCCAACGATGCCAGCGCCGCGAATGAAATTAAATATATGATTAGTAATGATAATCAAGTCTCATTCCATTTTGCGGTTGACGATCAAGAAGTGATCCAGGGGCTACCATTGGATCGTAACGCCTGGGCGTGCGGTGACGGAGCGAACGGCGCTGGAAATCGTAAAGGTATCCAGGTGGAGATTTGTTATTCTAAATCGGGCGGGGTTCGATTTGAAAACGCGGAAAAACGAGCCGCGAAACTGATTGCGACGTTATTACATGAACGCGGTTGGGGAATTGATCGCGTGAAGAAGCACCAAGATTTTAGCGGAAAAAATTGTCCTCACCGTACCTTACAAGTGGGGTGGGCGTCATTTCTTAACATGGTAAAAAGCGAATTAGCGGCATTGAAACAACCCGCTTCATCGCCATCATCTAAAACCTATTATCGGGTGATTTGCGGGTCGTATCAATCGAAAGCTAACGCCAATGAGGTTAAACAAAAATTAGAAACTAAAGGGTATAGCGGGGTCTTTTTATTAGCCCACGGAAGCTATTATCGCGTCGTGGCGGGATCATATAGTAACCGTGCCAATGCGGAAAAAATCAAAAGCAAATTAGAAGCGGACGGGTTCACAGGCGTATTCTTATTGGCTTATCAACCGTAAGAGGGCGATCATGATGGCATATAGGGCGTGTAAGGATTGTCAAAAACGAGTCTTAGCTTGTCATGATACATGCGAGGACTATCAACGTTTCCACCAAAAGAGAAAAGCGATGAATGAGAAACGCTGGCGTGAGGGAGAAATGTTGCGCGATGATCGACTCACGACCAACTACCATCGCAAATTAAAGCGACAATTAGGTTAGGGGGTTGCATCGTGAACATTACGCAAATTCGAGCGCATGACGTCGCCAATGGCCCAGGGATACGGGTGACGATATTCGTCGCGGGGTGTACCCACCGCTGCCCGGGGTGTTTCAATCCACAATACTTTAGCTTTGACGCGGGGGAAGTCGCGACCGATCAAACGATCGACGCGATTATTGACCTCGCCAAAAAAGAGTATATCAGCGGCCTAACCGTGTTAGGTGGGGAGCCGCTACAACAAGTGTATGACAAAACGTTAGTCACGCTGCTTCATCGCTTCAAACAAGAAACGGGAAAAAGTGTGTGGTTATTCAGTGGGTACACCTTTGAAGAAGCCATCCAGCGTAAAGAGCGCCGTGAGATTTTAACGTATTGTGATGTGTTAGTGGACGGTCGATTTGACCTTGCTCAAAAAGACGTGAGATTGCGGTTTAGAGGAAGCAAAAATCAACGCATTATCGACGTTCAGCGTTCACTCAATCAAAGAGAGGTTGTTTTACATGAGTTTAACGAATGTCTATTTTAGCAAATTAAATGAACATGCCGTGATCCCAACTAAACGCTTAGAGGATGCGGGATATGACTTATATAGCGTGTTATCCCACCCGGTTATCTTAGCGCCAGGGGAAACACGTTTAATCCCAACGGGACTTTGTAGTTCCTTTTCATCGGATTATGTCGCGGTTGTTAAAGAACGCGGCAGCACGGGAAGTAAAGGACTAGGCGTGCGCGCCGGAATTATTGATAGTGGCTATCGGGGTGAGTGGTTTGTGGCTTTAACAAATCATAATGCGAAACCGTTAGTCATCGGACCGGATGACGTCACGTTAGGGGATGATGTCATTCATTATCCGTGGTCGAAAGCGATCGCTCAATTTTTATTCTTACCCGTTCCATCCTTAAACATCGTGGAAGTCGAGGTGGAAGCCATTCAAGCCAGCGAATCGGAGCGCGGCCGTGGGGCATTAGGAAGTAGCGGGAAGTAATCATTAAAAAAGCAACGATTAACGAACATATAAAACCTCACCAAACGCGGTGAGGTTTTTGGTTAAAATACAGAAGTTGAGTTAAATAACTAATTTTAAGAGGTGAAGTAATGGAGAGTTATATCGTAGACGAAAGAAGTGTTAATGGTGGTGTTCAAAAAATTTATAAGTTTGATAACGGATATGGAGCGTCCGTTGTCAAACATCTTTTCTCATACGGAGGAGCACAAGGTCTGTGGGAAATGACTTTATTAAGTTTTGATGATCTATCTTGGCACATCACTTATCGTGAAGATTTCGCGAATGGCGATGTTGCTGGTTATTTAAGTGATAAAGATGTCCTAGAATTATTGGAATGGATTAAATGGCTATAAGTCGATTAAAATACAAATTTAAAAGGGTTTGACTATACCCTTGCGTTTTAGTGGAGCGAACCCTCTAAATTATGGTAAAATTAGACATATTCTAACAGGGGAAAAGAGGGGTCGTATGAGCATGATTCAAAAGCGCACCGGGGAATTAGTTCCATTCGATGCGAGTAAAATTGTTAAAGCTATTTTAAAAGCCATGAAATACGGAAGCGGAATGGTGGATGTGGAAGTCGCTCAAACCATTGCCGCTAAAATTGAAATGAATGTCCGCGATCAGCGTTGGGGAGATCGCGCGATCACCATTTCAGACGTGGAAGCGATGGTATTCCACGATTTGACGTTAATGGGGCATCATGAAACGGCGAAAGCCTATGAAGCCTATCGCGCCGTTCAACAATTCAAACGCGAAACCAACACCACAGATGATAGCATTTTAAAACTCATTCATTTAAAAAATGAGGACGTCATGACGGAAAACTCAAACAAAGACGCCCAGTTGGCTTCAACGCAACGGGATTTGATCGCGGGGGAAGTTTCAAAAGACTTAGCGCGTCGAAAGTTATTACCGGCGCATATCGTCCAAGCCCACGACGAGGGAGCGCTACATTTCCATGATCTCGATTATTTCATGCAACCGATTTTTAATTGCTGCTTAATCAATATTCAAGACATGTTAGATAACGGGACGGTGATTAATCAACGTTTCATTGAATCGCCTAAATCATTCCAGGTGGCGTGTACGGTTTTAACGCAAATTATCGCCCAGGTGGCAAGTAGTCAATACGGGGGGCAAAGTGTGGATGTGCGTCACTTAGGGAAGTATTTACGCAAAAGTGAGCAGCGTTACCGCGACATGTTATCCGATGTGATGATCGATCCGGCGGAATTAGAAGTGGCCGTTCAAACCTTACTCTATAAAGAGTTAGAAAGCGGCGTTCAAACAATCCAATATCAGATTAATACGTTAATGACCGTGAACGGTCAGAGCCCTTTTATCACGTTATTATTAAACATCCCGGAAAACGACGAATACCAAGAAGAAATCGCGATGATCGTTCGTGAGATTTTACGCCAACGTCACCGCGGGATTAAAAATGAAAAAGGTGTGTATTCAACACCAGCCTTTCCTAAATTAGTTTACGTCCTATACGATCACAACAGTTTAAAAGGTGGAAAGTATGACGACGTAACGAAGATCGCAGCGCAATGTAGCGCGAAACGTTTATACCCGGATTATGTGTCAGCCAAAAAAATGAAAGAACACTATGAGGGGAACGTCTTTGCGCCGATGGGTTGTCGTAGTTGGTTAAGTCCGTGGGAAGACGAAAACGGAAACTATAAATTTGAGGGACGCTTTAATCAAGGGGTCGTCTCATTAAACTTACCGCAAATCGCCATCCTTGCGAACGGCGATATGAGCCAGTTTGAGCGTATTTTAGCGAACCGCCTAGATTTATGTAAGGAAGCCTTGATGTGCCGTCATGAAGCCTTAAAAGGGACGTTAAGTGACGTGTCACCGGTTCACTGGCAATACGGGGCGATTGCCCGCTTAGAATCGGGTCAAACCATCGACCACTTATTAGAGGGCGGTTATTCAACTCTATCATTAGGGTATATTGGTCTATATGAAGCGACAAAATTAATGACGGGTCACTCTCACACACATCCAGTAGGTAAAGCCTTTGCGTTAAAGGTGATGAACGCCTTAAGACGCGCGACGGATCAATGGAAAGAAGAAACGAAACTAGGGTTTGGACTTTACGGAACGCCAGCGGAAAGTTTATGTTATCGTTTTGCGCGTATTGATAAACAACGTTTTGGTAGCATTACTGACGTCACAGATAAAGGGTATTATACGAACTCATATCATGTAGACGTCCGAGAAGAAATTGACGCGTTCTCTAAATTAGCGTTTGAATCGCAATTCCAACCCATTTCAAGTGGGGGATGTATCAGCTATGTTGAAATTCCGAACCTACTTCATAATACGGAAGCGTTAGAAACGATGATTAAGTACATTGCGGATAACATTCAATACGCGGAATTTAACACGAAAAGCGACGTGTGCCATGAATGTTTATTCGAGGGTGAAATCAAATTAAGTGACGACTTAAAATGGACATGCCCGAATTGTGGCAATCAAAATATGTCAAAAATGAACGTTGTTCGTCGAACATGCGGCTATTTAGGGGAACATTTTTGGAATAAAGGGAAAACACAAGAAATTAAAAACCGTGTCTTACACTTATAAGGAGCGAAAACAATGAAGATCATTAATTGCCAGGCGATCGCGGACCGACTACTCAATCAATTCGCGACGACTATTGAACGATTAAAAGAGGAGACAGGCATCACCCCTCGACTAGATGTGATTTTAGTCGGGGATAACCCCGCTTCTAAATTATACGTCAATAACAAGGTGAAGCGTTGTGAGCGAGTGGGAATCATTTCACGCGTTCACCCATTCACGGAAACCGTGACAACGGAACAATTAATCGATCATATTAACTTATTAAACCATCACGCGGATTGTCACGGGTTAATGGTTCAGCTACCGTTACCGGATCACATTGATAGCGACCGGGTCATTGACGCGATTCGCTGGGATAAGGACGTCGATGGCTTAACGTCAACGAACCAGGCGGGTCTATTAAATAATACGCCACGCCATTTAGCGCCGTGTACGCCGTTAGCGGTCATGGAAATTTTAAAAGAAGCCGTGGGCGACGTAACGGGTAAACACGCGACGGTCATCGGTCGCAGCCGTTTGTTTGGTAAACCAATGGCGTTCATGCTTCAAAACGCCAACGCGACGGTAACCATGTGTCATAGTCGTAGTGATTTAACCGGGCCGCTCAAACAATCCGAGATCGTGATTAGCGCCATCGGGTCGCCTAAGTTTTTTAAGGCGGATCAATTTGCGACTAATCAAACGTTAATCGATGTGGGGATTAACCGCGATGAAGCGGGAAAATTGTGTGGGGACCTAGACGCTTCCACGTTTGAAGCAACGGACCACCAATTAACGCCCGTCCCTGGTGGGGTGGGGGTTTTAACCACGACGATGTTAATGTATAACACGATAAAAGCCTATCAATGGCAAGTAAAAAAAGACTAGCGGTTGCTAGTCTTTTTTATTTCCCCGTTTTCAAACTGGTCGTGATAAGCGTTGAGCATCCTCACCAGCGGCGCCGGGAATGACACGCCTAGTTTAATTAAGTTTTCCATGATGGAAATACATTCTTTTAAAATAAATCCCAGGGTAAAGACATTTACATAATCCGTCACCACGGGGACATAATGAGCCACGATAGCAAAAATGGCGAGTGTAATCAGTTCCCCCAAACTGCGAAACATCCCATCACTGCAAGTGCGGCTTTTTAGCGCCCCGCGGCGCGCCGCGCTAATCACTCCTGTTAAAAAATCAATCACGACCGCTATAAAAAACAACTTAAATGAAACATCTAATGTCATCATCCCCTCGAATCCCCCTATTTAGCTTTATTTAGCTTCTTTTTGTGTGGCTTTGATTTGATCTAGCTCGTTATTTAACTTTAAATTCTCAATCTCTAACTCATTAAGTCTTTGGTTTAAATTGCGAACCGCTCCCCACAAGGTCGAAACCATATTGTATAAGTTAATTGCTTTATCTTCCTCGTTTGTGATTAAGTCGCGCCCGGTACATTCACGTACATCCTCATAAATTAACCCTAATTGGCTTGTTCGAGTGGTAAAAGTCGTTATGTCATTACCATCTTCATCATATTCCTTATAAAAATATCGGGCAGGCTGAACTTCACTTACTAACTTTAAACATTCTGCATCATCAACATAATGAGAGAGATGCTTAAATTCTAATGAAGATGGATTATTACGAATAGCTACCCATGAGTTATTAATATACTGGGTGTTTGAACCTAATGAGCCTTGATTAGCCCCCCCTGGTTTAATGGCTTGCGAATCCGAGCGCCCAGTAATCTCCCAGCCACCTTGACCGGATTGACGAATGCTAATTTGACCGTATGTGTTATTGTAAACCCCAGCATGATTCATCTGTCTTTGAACAGTAACAACACCATTAGAATCGCATAAAATATCTTCAACGTAGTTTTCATTAACGTGGTGGCCTAAAGATAATCCACTTGAATTACCGTTTGAAGCAACTGTAAATTTATTATTGATCGCTGCCACTTTCCCCCATTGATGTGTTCCGTTGGCGGGATTATACATCGTCATTCCATTATATCCTAGTTGAAAATACTTATTGCCGTTTTGGGTTTTTGCAATCATTCCAGTTGAATCAATCGTTAATGCGTTACTAATCTTATTGAATCCAATTTGAACACTTGATGGATTTTGTTCGATAGTAGATTTAACCCCATTAACATCGACTTTTGTAGCAATCTTATTTGATAACTGAGTGATAGATGAGTTCATAGAGTTTTGCACGGTTGTTACTTTACCATCTGTTTCGGTTTTGGTATAGAAGTTTTGTTTAACCGTGTTGGTGATAGCCGTATCTGTAATCTTAGACTCTGCTGTTGATACACGTTGTTCAATAGTGGACATTGTTGTTTCTATATCCTCTGGAGCAGGAGACCATTCACTGGCTTTATTCCCTTTCTCAAATTTAGCACCACAAATATAAATATCTGCCCCCGAATGAACGCGACTAATAATAACATTTTTTAATCCGCTTGCATCTGACGCTGTTTTCCAAGTTATCCAATATCGTTTCCACCTACTTGTAACTGTTGTCATAATAGCACCATCATTTGAAGTGGTTGTAGAGCCATTAGAGTGAATGCCGGTAGAAACATTATTAGGATAGAAGAAAGAATTAAATGCGCCTTTACCTTTAGCATAAAAACTCAATGTATATTCTGTATTAGGTTCTACATTGATTAGTGCACCAAAACTATAAGCATCTATGTGTTGGCTACCTGTATTTTTGCAATGCATTACTTTGAGTCCTAAATAGGTATCAGATGTTATATAAGACGCTGATGAAACACCACTTTTCAATGTTTTTGTATTAGGAAGTAAATTAGTTCCTCCTACTTGAATGGCGTTAATCTTGTTAGTAACTTCTGTTTTGGTTTCATAGGTACTAGATACTGATGAAGTAATAGCATTTTTCGCCACGTTGATTTGACTATCGGTTTGGGCTTTTGTGTAGTAATTTTTGATGGTTGTAGTTAAGGTGTTGTTTGCGCTAGTAATAGCTTCATTCTTTGCGTTATTAGCTTTGTTAGTTGCATCCGTAGAAGCTGTATTAATTGCTTCTGTTTTCTTTGTATCCGCATAAGATTTAGCTGAATTGAGCGTTGAAGTAACTTGAGAGGATACATTAGCCTTAGTTTCATAAGTTTGTGATACACCTAAATTGATCGCATCCTTAGCTACGTTGATTTGACTATCGGTTTGGGCTTTTGTGTAATAATTTTTGATGGTTGTTGTTAAAGTATTATTCGCACTAGAAATAGCTTCACTCTTTTTAGTATCCGCATATGATTTAGCACTGTTTAAAGCATTATTTGCTTTAGTTGTTGCATCACTAGACGCTGAACTGATAGCCTCACTCTTTTTAGCATCTGCATAAGACTTAGCAGAATTTAATGTTGATGTGACTTGAGAAGCCACATTGGTTTTAGTTTCGTATGTATTAGAAACGCCTAAATTGATAGCTTCTTTTGCAATGTTAATTTGTGAGTTAGTTTGTTCTTTGGTGTAGTAGTTTTTGATAGTTGTAGTTAATGTATTGTTTGCACTATTAATGGCATCTTGTTTAGCACTAACAATATTCGCATCTATATCACTAGGACTAGGACTCCAATCTGTAGCCTTGTTCCCCTCTTCAAATTTAATACCATATACATATATATCCGCTGTATTACTAATTCGAGATATGATAATATTTTTAGTACCACTAACATCACTTGAAGTTGTCCAAGTTACCCAATATTTAGTATAGGTATTAGATAGTGTAAAAGTAATTTGCCCATCACTTGCAGTTGTTTTGTTTCCTTGCGAGTTAATCCCACTAACTACAGTGTTAGGATAGAAGAAACTTTTAAATTGTCCATTACCTTTAGCCCAAAATGAAAGCGTGTATTGTGTATTTGGTTTAGGGGCTACCACACTATTTAAGCTAAAATCTTTGTAACCACCTGTGTCTACTGCCACAGTCCATTTTGCATGATAAACCGCGAAGCCATCAACTTTATCTGTTGCAATCATACCTTGAGTAACCCATCCATCAAGAGTTTTAGTATTAGTTAATAGATTTGTTGCACCTATTTTAATTTTGCTTACTGCATTTGTTACTTTAGTTTCCACATTGGTTTTAGTTTCATATGTACTACTAACACCAAGATTAATCTCATCTTTAGCTACTTTAATAGCCGAGTCTGTTTGGGCTTTTGTATATACCTCTGATTTTGTATAAACATCTACACTATTAGCTTTTTTACCAATAGCTGTATTTAATTCGGTTTTAGCTGAATTAACTTTATTAGTAGCATCCGTAGAAGCCGTATTAATAGCTTCTGTTTTCTTTGTGTCCGCATAGCTTTTAGCACTACTTAATGCGCTATTCGCTTTAGTTTGAGCATCACTAGCAGCCGTGGAAATAGCACTATTCACCTTAGTTGTTACGTTCTGTTTCGTTTCGTATAACGTTGATACACCCAGGTTAATTTCATCCTTAGCGACTTTAATCGCTGAATCCGTTTGAGCTTTAGTGTAAGTTTCAGATTTAGTATAGACATCAGCGCTATTCGCTTTCTTACCTATCGCCGTGTTTAACTCACTCTTAGCGGCATTAACCTTATTCGTCGCGTCTGTGCTGGCGCTGCTAATCGCTTCACTCTTTTTTGTATCAGCATAAGACTTAGCTGATTTCAACGTGTCCGATGACGCGTTAGTGATAGATGTTTCCACATTTTCTTTAGTTTCATATATCGTTGACACACCTAAGTTAATTTCTTCTTTGGCAACCTGGATCGCTGAATTGGTTTGCGACTTCGTATAATAGTCTTTAATCGTTTCCGTTAAGGTGGACTTAGCACTATTAATCGCTTCCGTTTTCTTCGTATCAGCATAAGACTTAGCGCTATTTAGGGCGTTAGTTGCTTTAGTTTGAGCGTCGCTGGCTGCCGTTGATATGGCGCTATTAACCTTAGTCGTTACGTTCTGCTTCGTTTCATAATTTGACGAGACTTGTAAGGTGATGTCATTACTTGTTTGCTGGATGGCTGACGTTAATTGTTCTTGTGTCACTAGATTTCCCGCTTCGTCTTTAGAGACGAATGTGTCCTTAATTTTACTTGTAATCGCGTCCGCCGTCATTTCTAGTTCCGCATTTTTAACGCGTTCCTCTAATCCATCATGTGATTGCTCAATCTCCTGGACGACGGCTTGAATTTTACCTAATTCAGCCGTTACTTTAGTCATATTTTTCTTGTATTTCAGTTGATGTTCCGCGTAAACATTACTATTTTCACTTTCACCGATAGACTCTAGCTGCCCGCTTAATCCCCCGTTGAATGTCAATTTGTTTCGACCACACATTAAACGATACTTGTCACCTTTATAATCGGTAAAGGTGAATAGGTCCCCAGGGTCCAGGGTTAAATCTCCACGGTATTTCAATGACCCCGCGGTAAAACGCAACCCTTTTAAACGGTTATAAATCACATCGATGTTTTGTTCGGTTACGTATGGATTTTCAAACGATACACATTGACCGGTATTATCCCCTCTTGAAATCCCTACATCACCAAATAGACAGAACACTTTTGATACGTGATAACCCTCTTTGACGTCAAATGAGAAGCACGTCTTAGCTGGGATATGGCGCTCCACTTCTTGATACCCTTGAATTTCAAGGTTCCCGCTGCGGTTGATAATCATGTTCCCCCCGTTTAAGGACGCGATAAATCCTAACGTTTCACGGTAGGTATACCCGTATAACGGTTGCTTAATTGCAACATCCGTAAACGCCCCGTCATATTTCATTCCGATTTGAGTTCTCACATCGTTAAATAACGCGGCTAAGGTTTTATGATCCCCGCTTGGGATATATTCTTCAACCAATGACACCATTTTGTCATAGCAAGTTAATGTCATTTTCTCCTGGTTGACGCTTGTTGCGTCCACATAGTAAACCCCCATCGGGACGCGCACATATGAATCACCCACCCATAAATCGGTAAACAACTTCACTTCATCCCCTAATTTAATGCTCGATGTCGTGAAAATCGTCAACGTCAAGGCGCTGGATAACGTTTGCCCAATCGTAAAAACATCACCGTCAAACGCCCCTCGCTCTAATTCAAAATCGATAATGGATTCAGTGGGGTAAAGTTCCCCACCGATTTCCACTTGAACGGCAAGCGTGCGCGATATATCGTCCATCGCTTCTAAGAACGCCTGGTTGGTTTGATACATGTCACTCACCTATCTTTCAATAAAATTCATACTTAAACTGGTCCATTGTGGGACCCCTTTATGCCACGTATAAACGGGCGCGGTACGCGACCCGACATACATAGTTTTCGTTAGTAATGTCCCGGTTTGCGGATCGGGATAGGTCACTCTAAAAAATTCATCTTTCACCGCTTGAAGTAGCGTTGAAATTTCTGTATTCGTGAGCGCCCCCCAGGTGCATGTCAATTTACGCTTAGTCGCCACGCGATCGCGGGTAAGTTCCCCCAGGACGTTTCGCGTAGCCGTGGCGTCAATATCTTCTAATGCGACGCTAAACGTTTGTGGCGATTTAATCGCCACCCCGTTAATTTTTAACATGATGTCACCCCCTAAACATTTAATAGCACGCGTCCCGATTGACGTTGTAATTGATTGATTGAATCAATCACCACACGCCCTAATTCACGATCACGTACTTGTAACACAACCTCTACCGGTTGATTTGACGTGGTAGTTGTGCCACCTAATTCCGCGCTAATTCCTTTAGCCACGGTTTTCATCCATTCCGTGTTATTTTCAAGTGGGACGACGGCTTCTTTACCCGCTTCCCCGATCATCGCAATCGTCGGCTCGTCAATGACCCCACCTTTTGCTAAATAAGGGATACTAGGAATATTGAATAATTGTTTGTTATAACCATCGAATACTTTACCCACTCCAGGTATATTAATCGCTGGGATACTAATTTTTAATTTACTATTTAACCACCCAATAAAACGATTTAACATCCCCGTCACACTATTAATAGCGCTCTTGAAGCCGTTCGATAGCCCTGTGGTTACCCCGCTTGCGATACTTTTCCATTTTTCCGCCGTAAACCATGGGGCAACTTTATTGTTCACAAAATCTTTAACTAGGGTCGTCATATCCGCACACCATTGTTTGAAGTCTGAAACTTTTCCTTTAAACCATTCGAGAGTTTCCCCCCATTTTCGCTTAATATCATCCCATGCCACTTGGAAATTAGTTTTGATCTTTCCGTTTTCGATGTCAATGAAACGGGTAACTTCCGGGAATTTTTCAGCACACGCGTCATAAATCCCCTGGAATTGATCGTTCGCTTGTTGAATCGCTTCTTTTTTAGCTTCTTCAGCGTCATCAATGATGCGGTTATATTCATCTTCGGTGATTTGACCGCTTAATTTCATTTTAGCGGCTTCGTTTAAGACGCCATCATATTGTTCTTGGGCTTTAGCAATCGCTTCATCGCGGGCCGTTGCCGCATTTTGAATGACCGCCGACGCGGACTCGATCGACGTCGCTAAGGTGTTGTTTTTAATGCGTTCACGAATAATCGCCGTTTCGCTGGCTTCTTCGCTCATACAATCAATCGCGTTATCCAGCAATTTGTTACGTAACTTTGTGATTTCTTTGACTTCATCTTCCGTTAAGTCGCGTTTTTCATCCGCGGCTTTTTGCGTGATTTCAAGAATCCGATCGTTGGCTTCTTTGGTGCTCGTTTCTAATTCATCATACATGGTTTCGTTCTTTTGTACTAGCTCGTTGTATTCTTCGTCGGTTAAGACATATTTCAACAACGATAAATCTTGTAAGGCTTGGTTACGATCGGCGTCCAATTCATTTAAAATACTTTCCGTCAACTGGTTAAGGTTGCGTTGCAACTCTGTCACGTCTGCTGGCGTGATGATGTTCTCGCACACGTCAAATTGCAATAATTGAGCGTCCACGTCTTTTAACGTGTCCATGAACGGCTCTAGTTTTTGCTTGGTGATGTCTGACACCCCATTACCAAAGATGCTCGAACTTTTAATCGCCGGTTGGAACCCTTTTGCGATTAAATCCGCTAAAGCTGCCGTCGCCACGGCTGCTCCTAAGACAATCGGGTTGGACATTAACCCCGCTACGGCTAAAAACCCACCTTTTGCGGTGATGGCCGTTACCACTCCAGCAATGGCAAGCCCGATACCCGTTAGTCCCGATACGATTTCAGATATTTTAAACGCAGCCCAAATTCCACCGGCAACCGCCGCCACGGTTTTAATAATCGGGATAAACTTCTCCAGTTGACGCTTCGCCGTCGCCACTTGATCGGAAAATTGAGTGATGTAGTCGTCATAACCGAATTTATCAAAATCAATGCCTAAACCACTACCACCAATACCCCCGACGCCGCCGCTGACACCGCCACCGCCGCCACTACCGCTACTATCAGCGGGTAAGACGTTCAATTCATCAAACCCCATTAAGGCTTGTTTTAATTTGTTGGCGCTACCGGTTGCTTTCTTTAATCCCTTATCCATGTCATCGACCCCCGATGACACGTCTCCGATCCCGCTTGAAGCGGTCGTCGCGATCGTTTTTAACGGTTCGATGGAAATTCCAAATAGGCTAGCTAACCAGGCCACTCCCTCACCTAAAATCTGAATGAACGCGATGACATATGGAATGGTACGGGTTAGAATCGGGACAAACACTTGTCCGATGGTTTGCGCTAATAATTGGAATTGTGCTTGAACCTTACGGATTCCGTTTCCTAATGTATCTTGTGTGACTTCAAAATCGTTCATGGCGTTGCGTGCCATTTGCATCGTCGTCACATAACGCAATTCAATTTTTTCAGCTTCCGTCATTAATCGGATAGATTTTTCAATTCCTAACTGTCGAGCCGTTTCTGCCAGGTTGGCTTCTGTAATCGTAATCCCTAACTGACGTAAGGGTTCCGTTTCCCCGACTAAACCGGCACGCAACTTCTGAAACGCCGTTTCAAAATCAATGTTGAATAAAGAAGCTAAGTCATACGTCAATTTCGTAAAGTCTTTGGATAACTTTAGGGCACTTTCATCGGCTAACCCTAACGCGTTTGAAATTTGATAGAATTGCGCCATATAGTTTGCACTATCTAAAGCGTTAATCCCTAACCCATTTTCTAACATTTCAATGAATTGTAATCCCTCTTGGGCGTTATTTTGTAAGGCCACGCCAAAAAGGTTCATGACTTCCGTTAAATCACTGGCGCGTTTCACGGCTCCCGCTAACCCGTTGGCTAAATCTTTAATTAAACTAACCGTCGCCATTCCTTTAAACCCACTAGCTGGGGTTAACGGGCTATTCCACCAATTCCCCTTTTTTGAGGTCCCCCCGTTGGGTAGGGAAGCGGCGTCGGCTAAATCTTCTAATTGATGGACCACGTCTTTGCTTTCGCTGCTTAAATCATTCATTTCACCTTTCAATTCAGCGATTGACTTTTTTAAGGTACGAATGGCGGCCGTCGCTTGGTCGGCGCCCGCTTGAATCTCAATGTTTAACTGATCGATACTTTGTGACATGCTCTCCCCCCTTTAGTTCAAATAAAAAAATCGTCAAGGCGCTAATCACCTTGACGACCTAGTTGGCGGTTAAAGGCTTGACTCCACGCCAGCATATCCGCGTAATTTTGCATCATTAACTTATCTTCGTCCGCTTGTGGGGAATGGTCCACCTGGGACGCACTTGGTTTCAACAAATGCGGTTGACTTGGAAACTCATGCGCTTTTCCACCTTTTTTAAATAGATTACCTACGGTTGATACGATCGCTTCACGGACGTAATACCCCGTCAACCAGCAAGACAAGTCTAGCGTTTGACGCTCTACTTCTCTTTCTTCTTCCAGGTTAATCCGATAGGCGGCTAAGGTTCGTTGAAAAATTTCAGCTTCTTCATGCCAAAATTGATGATAGGTTAAACCCATTTTTAACGCGATAGGAAATTCGACGGTGACAAACCGTTGTTCCAATGACATAGGGGGGCCCACTTCTGATGAAGCGGGGTCCTCTATTTCACTCGGACTAATTTTTTCTTCGCTTTCCCACCGCTTTTCGGAAAAGCATCGTTAAACAACTCGATTAACGCTTCAAATAAATCCCCTAAATCATAATCCTTTAATGCTTCGTCTAATAATTGATCCGCACGATCTAACGTTAAACGTGGGTTTAAGGGTAACATCGCGCCCCAAAATAATAAACGCATCGTCGTCACGATTTGAGTGTCCATTTTTGTCGCGTCTAATCCCTCTTTTTCCATACGCACGATCGCATCACGCGTAAAGTATAGTGTGTATTCTTTTTCAGCAATTTCCATTTTCAGTTTCATCTTCTGTCACGTCCCTTTTTTTTTTGATTTTAGGCTACATCAGACCACGTAAAGACCGATGTTGGTGTGATATTCACAGAAGCCGTTAAGACCCCATCCACTGACACTTCGTTTGGCGCAATCGGCGCGCATGTTCCTTTGAATGACACCTTTTTACCTAATGGTGCTGGGAACTCAATTGAGTAATTAATTGGGTCTTTGGCTTGATTCATTTCTTGAACCGCATCGAATAATTCCGGCGTGAATAAAGCCCCAAATGATAAGGCTCCGCCTAAGTCCATTAACCCCTCAACGTACACTTTCATTCCGTCTGATAACGTCGTCGCATCTTGTGTTGATGGCGCCGCCCCTAATCCAGGAATAGATGTTAAGTCCGGAATCACTTTCGCTGACCCCGATCCGATTGTATATTTTACTTGAACCCCTTTAGAAATTTGAGCCATGCTTATACCCCCTGTCGATAAATGTAATTATCCTCTGACACGTACCCTTGATACGTTAAAATGTAGCGCCCGATGGCTGGTTCCCCCGATACCATATACACCGGGTCGCCCGTGCGCGTGAACCCCCAACGTTCACGAATGGCGGCATCTAATTCCGCCGCTAAATAGTGGGCGACTTGGCGACGCGACACCGCTTGTTGACGTTGCTCGTCCCACTCGTCACCACATAAGAGATCAAACCGATACGCAAGCAGCGTCACGCGTTCTTTTCCCCCAACGGTCACATGTTCACGATTGATCGTTTCATCTATCATTAACGCTGGATAAGTGGGTTTTTCAACCGTATAGGCGCCGTAAACATGAAGCGGGTAACTAAACTCACAAGCGGATAATTCGCTGATAAGGTCCTCATAAAGACTTTTCATGATTTAACCTCCTTTTGTAGTCGCTCTTTCGCCACTTTTTTAACGACACTTCTTAAATCCACCGCCGTTTTTAAATGCTGGGCGCTCGCGACTTGCCCTTTCGTCCATCGGACGGTTCCTCGATCGGTGTCATAATAATACCAACCGTCATCCCCGTGTGAGTTGGTATCATAGGTCCAATCGTAAGATTGATACTCTTTGTGTGGGTTTGATTTTCCCACAACCCCCGTCCCAAACTCAACAAACGGTGCGTGTGGGGCGGTTTGATAAATCTCTCCACGACTCACGCGCCCTTGATGGAAAACACGATGGGTCGTGGATGATTTTAACTCATGATCTTCAATCGGACTATATTCTGCCAACAAGGCTTCCCCCGTTTCGCATAAGTCCTCTACTATTTTTTTCCGCGTCGTTTGAATGGCTTTCTCATATTGAGTGAGATAGGCTTCCAATTCAGTTAGACCCTCGACACCTAACGTCACTTGTTTTTTCATACTTATCTCACCCGACGTAAGACCACTAAACGATGGCTTAAATAGTCAAATTGTTGTTCGACCACATAATCCGCCGCGCGGCAAATCGGATCATGTGTTTGTGGTGGTTTAACATCCACATAGATTTTCGCATGAAGTTCAAACCCCACGCGATCGGTATGAGTGACAATCCCTTTCAGATATTGCTCATGATTTTCACCGGTGATTCCGATGCTGGTTTTGTTGATAACAGGCTCCAGGTAAACACTAGCCGCTTGGGGGCTCGCGTAAACCTCAACCCCGTTATTGATCGTTTGTCGCTGACAAACATACACGGTACGATTTTGATTTCGTCTAAGCGTCCTCATACATCTTCACCCCGCGTAGTCTCGGTGTCACACGTCTTAATAGTTCTTTCGGGTAAATATCCGCATTTCCATATTTGCGGCTAACCCCTAACTCACTATGAGACGTCTGCCCCTCGGCTCCCCGTTTGCTATATGCTGCCAGGGCTAATTCGACTTGCAACCCTTGAAAGCGTCGTTCCACCTCACGACCATCGTCCCATCCGCGGATGTTATTGATCGTTTCAGCGGCTAACGCCAATTCCATTTCTAAGGCCATCGGGTCGGCATCGGGCAATAGCCCGATTAACATTGCTAATACGTCCATTACCCTCACCCACGTTCATTATTTTTTGCGAGCCGCTGCTCCGCTTACTGTTAATCCAGTGATTTTAGCATGATACCATTCCGGACCATAATCTAAACCAGCTTGACCGAAAATGTGACCTTTGATTCCAGCTCCAGTGCGTGCTAATTCTTCCCAGAAGAAGTTACCTTTACCTGGTGTTGGTTGCTCAACGATTGCACATACTGATAAGTTTAAGAATAAGATTTCTTCATCCGATACCATGTCGTGGATCATTAACCCGATTGTACCGAAATCAGTGACGATTTGATCGATTGATAATCCCCCAACGTTGCGTGAAGCTGGTAAGATGAATCCGTTTGATAAGTTGTAATGTTTCGTGATTTCACGTTTATTTTTAGGCGATACTAACATGATTAATGAGCTAGTGTCCCCACCTTTTTCGCGAACCGCTTGCATAGCATCGTTGATTAACTCATGGTCGATACCTTTTGATCCCGCTTCAATCACATTTGTTTTAATCGCTTCAACAAATCCGCGTGTTTTGTTTACTTGTGAGTCTGTTGTCGCTTTATTGTGTTTACCGTTTAATAACGTGTACTCTAAATCTGCCCCCATTTCAGCCATTTTAACGCCCACTTGGAAATCTAATTCGTTCATCACGTTAGATTGTTGTCCAGCCACGTTTAATCCACTTAATGTTCCCATGTTTGCCATTTTAGCGTAAGAGATTCCAGTTGCTTTTTGGAAAATTTGAGTCACGTTTGTTTCTTGTTTACGTGTCACCACCGCTGCGTCCGGTGCCGTTAATGATTGCATTTCTGAAATGTTAGGAATCGATGGTGTTCCTTGTGCGTATTCACTTGATACCGTGAACTCCACATGGTTCGTTACTTTACGCCCTAAAGCATTAACTAAAGGTGTACGAACGTTGTTGCGGTTAAATAATAACCCCGAATAGTTTAAAACCCCAAATGATGTAGCAAATACGTCTGACATTGTGTTTCCCCCTTAATGGTTATAAAGTAATGTTGTGTTGTGCGGCTTCACGAATGAGACGGGCCATATATGTCGCGTCTCCACTTTGTTTCGCTTTTTCATATTCCGCTTTATAATGATCCTCACGACCCACGCTCTCTCCGGTTTGTGGTGTTGGCGTCGCTTTTAATAGTTGTTTTTTCTGCTCGGCTAATTGTTGCTCAAACGTTGAGCGATACGTCGTAAGGAAGTCATTAACGTGATTAAGTGTCGTTTCTTCGTCCTCACTGACTAAGAATTTTGAAAATTTGTCGATTTGTTCCCCGTCAAACCCCGCTTTACTTAATTGAGATTCCACTTGGAATAAGTTACGCTGACGGTTAAATTGGCGTTGTTCTTCTAAAAACAATTCACGTTCTTTCGCCAGTTTTTCTTCCCCGCTTAAACGCGCTTCTTCTTCAATCGCGTGGCGAATGTCGTTAATGAAATTCGCGTCTTTGCGTAACTTCTTTTCTGCGTTAGCGTAGGCCGATTTAGACGCTTTCGTGCGCTCTTGATCGATGTACGCTTGTAGTTCCGGTGTTAATTCCTCAAAATTAATCGTTTCCATTGTCAGATCCCCCTAGTTCAAACCCTTACCCCTCGGTTGATAATAGAGTTGTATCGGATTGTCCTTTATGTGAATTATTAATAACTACTGATTGTTGGCGTTCAGCTTCGAGTTGCTGACGTTCTTCCTGGTACTTTGCCCCACGCTCAATTAATTCTTGTGGGTTGGTTGAAATATCCATGAGTTCCAATACATCGACCGGATCAAGAATATTCATCCCATGAAGCGTCGCTCCCGATTGAACTTTTGTTTGAATATTATCCGTTTTATTGCGGCTAAACTTAATATCAACGTCCGTTAATTTTAAATCCGTAATGATGTTCGCGTGATTTAAGATTGTTAAAATCAGACGTAAGACGCGTTTCTCGGCGCGTTTGAAAAACATTTCACAATTACGGGCCACGATTTCCATGTTCGCCCAGCCGTCACGTAATTTCACGGCATCACCCGTATCACCGCCGCCACCGCCGCGCGTTTTACGATCCGGAATACCCACGATACTGCGATAGGCTTCCTCTAAATATTCACGTAAAACTTGGGTTCCGTTCATATCAAGTTGGGCTGAAATATATTTTAAATCCACTTGCATCCCCGGTTGTGGCGCCACTAACGACACCATTTTGTGCGTTTTAATGGACTCAATCGCTTCCTTATCAAATTCCGCGTTGGTTGCGACTAAAATCGAATTGACAAACTGTTCCACGTCATTCACACTATCTGACCCTAATAAGTTGATCGCGTCTAATAACGATAGCGCCATTTCCCAATGTCCGATACGGAATTGATTCGTCGTGTATTCCACGATCGGGACTTGACCTAAAATATGCGGATAACTTTCCTTTAAATCGCTGCTTGTTAAAACATACACGTCGTTTGGTGATTCAAAGCGATAATACGTGTTAGACGTGTAGACCTCATAAACGATGACTACATCATCCCCCACTTGTTTTTTGTAAGAATGGCACCCTAAGACGGGTTCGTGCGCGATTTGAGTTGAATATACAACGAATGTATTAGAAGCGTCAAGCGTGATTAGGCGAAAGCGAACGTCGTCTAAATCGCTATCGTCAATATCCGGGAACACCCCGCGATAACCGACCCCACAAATGCTGCAATACGTCGCTAACTCTTGATCGCTGGTTGCTTTATCCTCTGTTTCCACATAGTCATTTAATAGGCGAATGACTTCGCGCTTTTCGGCTTTGCGTTGGGTATACGTGATCGGTTTTCCAAACGTGTACCCCACAATGTCGCGCGTCGTTTGTTGCGCGTAATTAATCACCACTTGGTTATTGATGTCCGGGCGGACTTGCTTTTCGCGTTTTAAAATGGCTTGCTCGCCTTTGTAGTAATCCATTAAAAATTCAATGTCTCTACGGTTTTCTCGATGCGTTTTAAGCGCGTGATTCATGACGGAAATAACATTATCGTCGGTAATCACATCATGATTGCTAAAAATCATTTTACGACCTTTTAATAACATGATTTCTCCCCCTTATAATCCGATGGAATATCGGTCCATTGTTTTAATCTGAACGCGCAGCGGGCGGCGAATTTTATTCGCTAATCCAGCTAAACTATCCGGCGCGTCGTCGTTTTTATTCATGCCTAGCTGCGTGAATGACGTGACTTCTTTCATAAAGGCGCGATATTCGCTGGATTGTTGATCTTGCGCCTTGAAGTAAAACTCACGGATCGCTGGGGCGTGCTGGATAATGCGACCCATTTTACTCTGTTTGGAACTAGCGCGCTCGGCTAAGATATTACACGCGTGTCCCGCGGCTTTCACTTGACTTGAAATGTCGCGCGAATAAAAGTCCCCGCCATTGTTGGCTTCAAACGTCGCGGATTGAACCCCGTGATGCAAGATTTTCCCCACGACATGCGGTTGAGTCACCTCATAGCCACCTTTCATAAACACGACATCTTCTAAATACACGTCGTCCCCATACACATAGGCGATTGGAAACGCCAAACTATCGGCTCCACCAAACGCCACGTCGCAAAAGGCCACAATCTGATCGGGTTGATGATCCGGTAAGCTATGGTAGTATTTCAATTCATTGGATGCGAATAACAAGCCATCGCGCTCCACAGGTTCCTGTTGATATAGACACGCGAATGAGATTTCATCCATTGCGGCACGCGCTTCATGATAATACTTCGTACTAAACCCGACGCCAAAATCATATTCAAAGTTCGATTCGTCGTTTTCGTTAAGTGCGGGTAATTCAATAAACTTCGCTTTCGGATTCCCGTCCCATAAACGACGCAAGCGCCCGATCGGATCATGAATCGTCCAGCGCGTGGCGATGTGTAATTCCACACACCCGTCTTTCTTACGTGACTTTAAATCAAGCCCGTATTTTTCCCAAAGTTTATCCATGCGGTCCAGGGATAAGGCTTCCTCAATCCCCGATACTAAGTCGTCACAATATAAAATCCCCTCGCAGCGGGTCGCTCCGGTTAATGACCCGGAAATGGAACGACACGTAATACTTGGGAAACGTCGGGGCGCGTCGGACCCGTCATTTCTAAAATCTAACCATTCATCTTTTGAGTTTTGTTGCGTCAGTTTCACGTCCGGAAAAATCTCCTTAAACGTGTATTCATCGTCGGTCGCAATTCCCAAAACCCCCAGGAAAAAGGACTTCGTTAATTTATCGGAATACCCACTGGCAAGATTACACTTCATCGGATCGCGTCCGATTAACCACGACAGATAGAAGATTCCCAACGTGGATTTCCCCGTCCCCGGCGGCATACTAATGGACACCATTTCATACTCCTTATTGGCTAACTTCGTTAAGTCGTTCACCGTTTCTTTTAAGATTCGCATACGCGGCTGATAAAAGCGGTTTTTAGGCTCTCGATTCCATTCCAGGGCGATAAGGTAATGATGGAACGAACGCGGCGCCACGCTCATATAGGCGCGTTTAATGATGTCTAAGACTTCTAATCGATTTTCAGCGGGAATATCTGTTAAGTGACGGGTCGCTAATTGAATCACCGTGTTAGCCACCGTGTCGCTTTCCGCTATATCGCCGTTAGTTAGCAATAACTGGCGCAGCACATGAAGTTTTTGTATGCGTAATAATAACGGTATTTTTAAGGTTTTATCCTGTAATTGTTCCGTTAATTTTTTGATTTGATTAACCATCACAATCCCCCTACTAACGAAAAAGAGGACGAAAACGTCCCCCGTTTGATTTGATTGTAAAGAGTTGTCAACGTTTAGTCAATTTTGACAATTAAATCGCCGCGACCCTCATTCACTAGAATTTCATCAATATCGTTTAGGAATTGCGGGTATTTTGAGACGGCCAACTGATAAGACACTTTCCCACGGATGATTTGATTTGCGATATACACCGCCATGCGATCATATTCTTTTTGACCGACCCTATAAGACGCCGCGTTTAGGACATCAAATAATAGGAAATTAACCGCGTCTTGCGTGCTGATAATTTCTTCCTCTTGATGCTCGTGACCTAATTCTAAATCGGCTTGCCCCGATTTTAGGATTTGATTTTCGCTTTCCAGGGTTTCAATCGTTGCACGTTGACGACTCACTAAAGCGGATAAATTAGTCGGCACATCAACAGATAACGTCGGAACTAAAGAACCCTCGGCGCTAGAACAATCGTAGTGAGTCACATCTTTATATGAATAAACGTGATTGTCGCTTAAATCAACTGTTTTAACAACCTCTTGAGATAAAACCACTCCATCTTCGCCAATACGTTGCGTTAATTGTCCGGTTAGCAAGTTAAGTTCATCACAAATATCCCCGTTTGAACGCAACGTCACATCTTCATTTGCCGTTAAAATGTTTGATTTATAAGGTTCATATGAAGTTTCATCATTATAAGACAGCATTAGCCTTACTTTAATATCAGTTCCTTGAGCATTATATATACGTATTTCGTCGAAAAGATTTTTAATCAAGAATCCACTACGTTTATCTGAAGCAAGTTCTCTTACGGCTTTCCCTTTATAAAATAATCCTATCGAACCACCGAAGTTCGTTGCGCCATCAATATCTACGTAGATGTAAACATTATTGAAATCAGGAAGATTTTTATAAAGTACACTCCATTGTGTTATTTTATTTGAATTAACGGTAAAAGATTGGTCTTGATTTAATGTAATAAAATCGTTACCGACAAAATTGTTACTGTCTAATAAATTCTTCCCAGTAGTGGTTAAAACAGGCTTTTGAACTGACTTCATGCCCTCGAAATAAGGAATATCCCAATTTTCCATGCCATCTTGATACTCAATTAACATAACATCCGACACTTCAAAGTCGCCCGATGTTTCAAGCTTTGTTCTAATTCTCAATACTCTATGGTTATCACCCGAAGCTACACATTTAACCATATTATATCCGGCTTTGAAATCAACAGGATAATCAGTATTCCCCGTAGTAGAATGAAACTTATTATCCATCAAGTATACTTTTGAATTTGTATCACTTATTGTTCCTGTTGCATTGAAAACCGCTAGATAAGTTTTACCGTTTGTTAGATTGTAAGGGAGCATAAATTCCCAACCACATAGGAGATTACTTGCTCCATTGTTGGTATAAAAGCGTTTCTCACCAACTAAATTAACCAAAGTCTGACCCGTTAAAATTGCACTTTTAGCGCGCCCCTCAATCGTGTCGTTAGCGGTGATATGTTGACCCTCATAATGCGCCGTATTCACTTCACCTAATAACCAATCCACGTTTGCGTCACTAGCGGCTTTCACTGACTCATGAGTGTTCCCCATATAATCTACTTTATCGCGATCACCTAACAACTTTTCTTCATTAGCTGATACGAACGCGTCTACACGCGCAACCTGGGCGTCTAATTCATCTGATAATTGCGTCGCTTTTGCTTCAAATTCACTCATTTTTTGTTGGCGCCCCGCTTCCGCAGCGACACGTCCAGTTTCATTATTTTTACGCGTGTTTTCATTTGCCACGCGATCCGTTTCATTCGTTTGGCGCCCCGCTTCATTGGCGTTAAATAACGTCTGACGCGCATTTTCATTCGCGGTAAAGGTGCGCTCATTTTCAAGTTGACGATGACTAAAAGTGCTTGCTCTTGACGTTTCAGCGTCATTGAATTGCGTTTGGTTGGACGCCATCACACGATCAAATTCACGTTCACGCTCATTTTGTGCGGCGTTAAATTCAGATGATAGGTTTTGTTTTAACGCATTGAAAACCCCCTCACGATCCGCTTGTGAGGTATCAAATTCGCGACGTTGTGAGGTTAATTGTTGGTTAAACGTGTTTTGGCGTTGACTTTCGTTTCCCTCAAATAATGCTTGTCGGTTAGCTTCCGCCGCCTGGCGCTCCGCTTCATTCCCAACCATCAACTCGTTTAACTCATGTGTCGCTTTTTCAACGTCTTTCATGCGCTGCTCCTGGTAAGCCAAATCATCAAACCCTTGCTTAACGTAAGTCTCTAATTCATCCAGGACCGCCACGTCACGATGACTTTCGATAATGTCGTGATCCAGGCTTTCCCCCACCATCACGTAAAAAATGCTCGTGCTCAAACGATCGCCGTCTTTGACGATGAATTGCATTTTCACACTTCCGCGACACGTTAAAAATTGTTCTTTCAAGTCCACGGTCACTCGATGTTCCCCCGCGTCGTTAATCGTAAACGCAGCTTGATCGGATTCACGGACGGCTTGCTGATCGCGCTTCATGGCAATCAATTCAAACTGTGGCGCTTCCCACGGTTGGTCGATTTCGCCGTTTGTGACGATTTGAAGCGCTAGTGTCGCGTTGTCAAATTGCGTAATCGTCGCAATCACCCCATTAGGTCGGCGCGTATCTAAAATAGCTTTATACGTGTTCATAACATACCCCCTTAATTTTTACCTTTACTATAACAATCCAACCCGCTAGTCGTCCATTTTGACAAAATAAAAAAGCCCTCAAATTGAGGGCTTTTAACTAAAGGAACGTGACAACAGAAAACCAATGAAGATAACACATTCATAGGCTACCACACGCCCTTTTGAGTGTCAATTCTGCTAGGAAAAACCCCAGCAACGGGATGGCGCTGCTGGGGCGATAACATGGTGTGTAACTGGAAAAGTAGCAAAAGATAGAATGTATATAACGTATAACTATGTTTCAAGTTATCAAACCAAAGGATTTAGAAAGAAAGAAAGTGATACTAACACGCATAGTCATCGTGATTCTATTTTTTGCAATAAGAAAAGAAATTGAGATTTAAAAAGATTTTATGTTGGGAATGGAATACCCACACTTGGAATGTAGTGTCGTTGTAAGTAAAGTCAACCTATGGTATAAAGGTTCACTTCATATGAGTATTAAAGTAAGCTAACGCGGGACGTGTTTGGCCCCACACTACTATTATAACAAACGGGGCGCTCGTTTACATCGTCGCGCGCTATTTAATCATCCCGACAAACTGTTTTCCGTTGATTAACTCAATATTTTTTCCTCTCGCATACTGGATCGCGTTGGTGTTAAAATCACTGGTCGTAATAAAAATCGCTTTAGGGGCTTTCTCATGAATCATACAACTGTGTAATTTTTGAATCATCGGACGTCCGATCAATCGCTTGTCGGCATAGCGTTTCACTTCCACCACACATTTACGACCCGCGCGGTCATAACACACAATATCTTTCCCGCCGTCGTTACTTCGCGCCGTCACCTTAACGTGGCGATAACCGTGGGCACGTAACACGCCACCAACGTAGCTTTCAAACTGATACGGGTCCATTTGCTGCAACTCTTTCAGCGTCTTGCGTTGAAAGCGACCACGGGTAGATGTGACTAAGAAATAACACCCCATTACCCCTAAGATGATCGCCAGGATTCCGTTCACCATCAAATGATCTAGGGTTAGTGTCGTCTTGGCAATCTCACGGGTAATCATCACATCTTGTTCACCCACAAACAATAGAAAGCAAATAAACCCAACGCCCATCATGTTCACGCGGACGCGCATCGGATTAACGTTTAACATCGGTCTCACCTCTTAACATCGCTTCAATCTCGGATAACCCTGTCATATCGGGTTGAACCCACCATATCGGAAAACTCGCTTTTGGTGGGCGTTTACACACATTCACGATAAACGTGTTACCGCGGGGGAATAACTCTTGTAAGCGCGGGTTTCTCACAATATCATCGAGTAAATGACAATACTTTTGGTCGTTATGGAACGCTTTTCCCACGTCTACTTCCACGATCATCACCCACAAGACGTCGTTGTAGTAAAATTCAACGCGTAAATCGGGTCGTAAATGGTAGTCTTTTTCAATTTCATTCCATTCATGCGTAATGCTTACCACCTCAACCCCTGGGATCAGCACAAAATAAGAAAGAAAATCGGTATTAGCTAACCGGTGCTTGTGCATCCGTGGGGCGGTGGAACTGATATAATACGCATAACTTTGCGTATTATATTCGCGGAATCGTTTAATCTGCTTTAAGTCTTGCGATAGGATTTTCATTCGCGCCTGGGCGGTTTTCAAACTATACACGGGGTTCCCGCTCCAATAGAAAAGGCGGGACGCTTGATCCGTGGTGATATACAGTTTCGTCTGCTCTAAAAATTGGATTAAATCTAAGTCGCGGGACTTCAATTCGTGACGCCCTTTCACGCGACCGCGCTTTTTCGGTGTACTCATTTAAACCATCCTCTCTTAACTTTGGTTTCATCACTCATTCGTCGCTGGTGTTTTTTCGCGATAGCTTCCCGCTTCTCTCGACTCATAAAATAGCCTTGAAACTCTTCTAAATCGCCGTTGGCGTTCGTATAACCACGGCCTTTATGATCTTTTGAAATGGTCGCTAAAACAGTATCTTCCACTAAATTTTTAGATTCCTGGCTGCTATTCATTCTAAACCCGACGCGTAACGATAAATGCGTGGTAATCTCGGTCGGTAGGACGTTGTTCACGGCGCGCTGCGTGGAAAAGACAAAATGAATCCCGCACGCGCGGCTTTTACTTAAAATCGTGGCGATTAAATCCTTTGTTTCATCCTCTAATAACATAAAATCAAACACTTCATCAAACATCACAATCCAGCGCTCCATTCGATCGTTGGGATGTAAGCTATTATAGTCATCAATCTTATCAACGTCTGTCATTTTATCATAGCGCGCGATCATTTCATCATGAATACGAACCGCTAACGCGTGAATCTCGTCTCGCTGGTTCACATAGGCTTCGACGTTATCCATGTGTTCGTATAACCCTAACTCGGTTCGCTTTAAATCAATCAGCAACAGTTTAATGTCGGGGTATTGTTCCGTCACATACGTAATAATCGTATGCGTACAGGAACTTTTACCACTTCCGACCCCGCCACCGATATAGGCGTGGCAATAATCGGAATTTAGCTGCCACCAAACCACCCCATCCCAGCCGTAACCAATCGGGATAATCACATCATCCGTAGCGGGACGATTAGGGATAATATCAACTAATTTAGTGGGTAACTCACGGTCGTAAACCTTGATATACGCGGTTCTATCCTGTGTTATCACCTTAACTTTTCGCTTTAATGCCGTTTCTAACGCGTCATGCAGCTTTACCACCACCGTATAACTTAAACCTAACGGAATACTCACCTCATATAAGCGTGACATTTCCGTTTTTTCATAATCCGCTATCTTCACGTATTCATCCCGTGAGTTTTTAAGATTCGTCACGATAAACAATTCATTCATCTGCTGGGCCATCTGATCGCTAATCATATTCTCGTTTTCTCGTTCACTTTCTCGTCGCATACTCAACAAACATAGCGCGGTCGCCGCGATTCCAAACTCTAATAACATAGATAATATTCCCCCTTATTACTAAACTATTCACTAAAGATTGAAAAAAGATTAAAAAGAGGTTCGCTAACCTTAAAAATAAAGCCCCAAACACGGACATGTAAGGGGCTGGATAGAGTTCAATAAATATAGAGTTATTTCCATAAGTTTTCTAAATCAGAATTAGATTTAGATTCTTCTTTGATTTCTTCTTTTTCAACGATTGAATTTAAGTATTGCACGTCAGCGTTCATTTTTTCTTCTAATAAATTCATAATCTCGCTTTGAATATTGCTGCGTTTACGGGTTGCTAATTCTGATAAATACTCATGGATCGCAATATCCGTATCATAAAACATTAACGTAGTTTTCTTATACACTTGACGTTTAGCCATCACTTACACTCCTTTTAATTGTAAAAACTTCACATAACCCTGGGCGTTTCCGATTTGTGCACGCGGGTTAATACGCGCATTGTGGGGAATCGTTAAATGTTCCCTTAACGCGATCGCACCGCCACCGGTAAATAGCACGCGGTCATAATCATTCAAATTCACACCCGATTGATTAATTTTCGCTTCAATCAGTTTAGCGGCATATTGTTTAGCGCGAACTAATTCCGGGCTAAAATCAAATGAACGTCCGTATTTGCGAACATCGGTTTGTAACATTAACGTCACATCATCCGCCGCAAATCGCCCCGCGTTCCCATCGTCCGCCATGCGTTGATTAATCAGCGTTAAATAATGATTTAAAGCGTCCATGATACCGACATCCGCATAATCTAGTTTAACCGGGCGAATCCCGTCTTTGGTACCTAAAATATCCGTTGTTCCGAATCCAATATCAATGACTAAATAGCTATAATCGTCACGATCACCCACCGGGCGACATTCTGAATCATAAATCACATTCAACAGACTTCCCAGTGGCTCACACGTCACCTCGACATGTTCAATATGAATGATTTTGGGTTTTCCGTTGATTTTAACCTCATAGGACCCCATTAACATCTCTCTCATGCGGTCACGTAACCCTGGAATTAAATAATCACGACACGGTAAGCCGACACATAACACGACATCTTGCTCCGTCACGACTTGACTTAACGCAATTAAACACTCGATTAAATATTGTGGACTAAAATAACGGTCGCTGCTACGTCCGCCGCTACTAATTCCCGTCTTGGATAAAATATATCGCTCGCCATTGACTTCATACACTGTTTCATTGTTCACATCTAAGGCGTCAAATTCTAACCCGGTTAATTGCGTTAAACGATTTTCATACACCAGGTTAGTCCCGTTCTCTAACGCGACTTTAATAAACCCGTTGGCAAGGTCTAAACCGACACGTTGACTCATGCAATCTCCCCTCTTTCTTCTTTTTCTGATAGCTGACTCATACCACTAACCTACCTTTTTTGTACCGTATACACGACTTATTATATGCGGTTGACTTCTTTTTTATTCCCGTCATAATGACAATTTTAAGTATATCACAAGTTTTATAAACGTTGTATCATTATTGTTTTCCTTTTATTTCCTATTGTTAAACTCGTGTCGTTTGAGTAGCCTTTTTCTATTTTTGGGGTGCTAAAACACCTCACAAAACATGCCCCCGCGCGCTCTATTATAGGGGCCGGGTGGGGTGTGGCGTGCTGCTGCGCGTGCTGCTGCGTGCTGCTGCGTTCGGCTACGCCACGCGATGCGCTGCGCGTGCTGCTGCGTGCTGCGATTAAATACCCACTATACCCGGGCCATGTTCCCGCTACTATACCGGGGTACCCTGGGACCAGGTGGGCAGCGGGACCAGCTACGCGCGCGGCGGTTCATGTCGAACGTTAGTCATAAAAAAGTTGAATTTAAGTTGAATAAAAGTTGAATCTATATCGTATAATAATAGTAGATAACAAACGGAAAGAGGGAATGGAAATGGAAATGAAAGTAATTAGTGAAATGACATTGACAGAGCTTAATAATGAGATTGTAGAATTGCAATGTAAGCAGATGGCGTATGAGTGGGACGATAACGCGCCGGCGTTCACCTATGCGGATTGGGTCCGCTTGCTAGCGCTACGCGGTGAATGTGAAAACCGCGTAGATGACATGGAAGCATAGCAGCGGGACGTCCCGCTGCGGATAACGTCGAAAGATGTATACAAAAAGTTGAATTTAAGTTGAATGAAAATTTAGTTTATGTGGTACAATAAGAGTGTAAGCAAATTTAACTAGCGGAAAGCGGAAAGAGGGAATAAAAATGCAAATTGAATTCATTAACTACACGAAAGACTTTACAGGAGAACAAAGCGTCTTTTACTTTGAGGACGCGACGGAAGCCCTGGCGTGGTATGATAACTACATGGAACAATACCCGGACGACGAAACGGGATGTACTTACTTTTCAGCGTATGGCGTGGAATTGATGGCAAGCGTCGACATGATAGCGGAATATGAGGACCTGGAAAGAACCCACGACAGCCACGAAATGGAAGCCGCGTGTCTATTGATTGAATACGGCCACGACGACACACTACGCGGCGCCCTGGATACGCTAAACGAACACTGTTATTTTATCAGCGGCCACGGCAAACTAGACGCCTTTGAGAACTTTTTAGATGATATTTGCTATTTTGACGACGTGCCGGAACATTTACGCTGGTATATTGATACGGATGCAATCATGCGCGACTTTGAATTTGATGGATTAACCATTATCGAACTAAACGACGGCGACGACTTTCTATTTTTAAATTATTAAGCAACAAAGCAGCGGGAACGGTTCCCGCTGCTGGAAATATAAAAGACTATCGACTATCGGAAAGGATGAATATAAAATGAATAAAAAAGAAGCGACTTTATTATTAAACTTGTTAAACGCTGGGGACCTGGATGGAATACGCGCGGCCCTGGTAAATCAACTGAAAGAGTTAGACACCAAAGACATGTTAGGAAATAAGTTTTTAGCGGGAATAAAAGCAGCAAAAAGAGAACTAAAAAAATCTAATAAATCACGACCTATTTTACAATATAGCCATATTGAAAATGAAATACAATATTTTACGGACTCATATTGGGTCGTAGCATTAAAAAAAGAATATCATACCGACTTAATAGAGCACCACGGCGGGAATTATGGAACCTATCCAAATGTTGAAACATTTATACCTCAGGCGGCGAACGGCCACGCGGTAACGGTAACGGCGGACGACATCGCGAACGCCTGGGAGCCTAGCGACGATTTGCCAGGCTGCCGTAAATTCGTAGTATTACCATATCATGAAAGTAACGTGTTTTTAAATGCTAGCTATTGCAAAATGATAATGCAAATTATGGGCGACGGGGCGCGCTGGTATACATACGGTCCACATCGTCCGGTATTAATCGAAAGCGAACGCGGCCGCGCCGTTATCGTCCCGCTACGTATGAACGGAAACGCCGAAAAGGAATATCATGACTATATAGCAGCGCAGCGCGTGGGGGCGTGATAACGTGCGCCTATTGTATTTTATTTATTGCTTTATAGCGGCACTGTTTAGCAGCGGGAAAAAATAACCCGCTGCTGCTATTACTATCGACTACCGGAAAGGATGAAATAATAATGTTATTGAATGAAATTTTAAACACTATCGATATTGAGGAATTTTATTACATAGGAGAAGCGACTAACGCAAAATTATATGATGTTTCATATTATAGTTGTTCCCAGGACTTAGACCCGTACTATTTTAATGATTTTTGTAACATTGAATTGGATTATTTTAAAGAATATTTGAAGGACGTGGGCGCGGCCCTGGAATTTATCGGCAGCACATCATCCTTTTATTTTATACCGGCCGCGTTTGATTTTAATGTTTATTATGTGAGTAGTTTTGAGAGAAGCGAACCGGAAGAACGCCGCCGTATGTTATTTGATGAATTTTTATTCCACGCCGGGGCCTATGATAGCCTGGGGGAAATGATAGACGCGGGTTGGGGTGTGGATGAAATAAAAAAAGAGTGGGCGCAATATTGCGCGGACGTTTTAACGCCTATCAATGAGGCCTGGGAATATTTAGACTTATTCAAACTAGACCAGGTGAACAACTTTATAGAATATTTAGAAGCAGCATAAAAGCAGCGGGTCCCGCTGCTTTTTTTTATGTTTCAAGTTTGATAAAAATATATCCGGGAACCCAGCGTAGCAGCGGGAACCCTGGGAACCTGGGGACGCGTTCGCAGCGTAGCGGACCCGCTACTCATACGGATTAAAAACGCGCCATTTTAAGGCATTTTAAGGCCCTTAAAAATACCCGTTAGATAGATGATAGCCGGCAGCATTTAAAAGCCCGTAAACGGGCAGCAAATGGCCCGCGGCGGATTGATGGCGGATATATCGCGGACCATTGCCGCCGGGACGCCTGGGGACGTCCGTTATATTCAATATAACACTTATTATATTGAATATCTAACCAGGAAGCCAGCAGCGGGAAGCCAGGAAGCCCAGCAGCCCAGCAGCAGCGGCGGGAAGCCAGCGCAGCGGCGGGAAGCCAGCGCAGCAGCGGGAACCGGACCACCAGCGGGCGCCTGGGTCCTAGTTAATGCCGCGCCCGGGTCCTAGTTGAATCCTAGTTGAATAAAAGTTTCTTTTTTGAAAACAAACGAAAAAAATACGAAAAATGGCTACCGTGTTAGTGTGTAAAGTGTGTAAGTGTGTAAAGGCGCCTGGGTCCTAGTTAAACATAAAAAAAAGTACACGGTTGAGCCGTGTACTTTTTCATTTGGGATGTTTAGAGTAAATATTTTAAAATTGAGTTTGAATATTGTCGCGCTAACTTCCTTGCCTAAGTTACGCGACGTCTGCTAATTCATAGATATTGGTAGATAATACTAGCTATGCTTTCATTATATCGTAGCGGGACGGTGAGTTCAAGTCTTTTTTACAGATCAATCACGGTTGGGTCCGGTAACGCGTCCACAATGGAGTTCACTTCTTCCGGTGTGAGTCCTTGTTGCGTTCCAGGGGTTAGCGTGATGTCTTGCTTATCGCTCATTTGGTGGTAGTTTTTCGCTAAGAAAATGAACGGAATCGGTGGGATGCTACCGTTTAATACCGATGTTTCCTGGACCGCTAGTATCGTTTGTTTGGCGTTTTTAATGATGTCGGACACACCGCGCGCTGAATTAGTCTCCCAATCATGTAACGTATCGCGATGAACACCCAACCACGTAGCCAGTGAAGCGACACTTGGCGTCACACATTCCGTAAAACAAAAGTCAAAAAAGCGATCCACTTCTTCGGCTAATCCCTCACGATCATATACCACACCTAGTTTACGTCGTCCTTGTTTAATCATCTGATACATGGCTTGTGGGTTATTCGCATCACTAAAAACTTTATTAGCTGGTGCACTTCCAGCGCCTTTGACATTTCGTGCTTGTTTAGCGACCATGCGGTTACGCTGCTCGTCACGATCAACTTTATTCATAATCATTCCCCCTTTTCGTCTTACACGGCACTTACACACTAGACGCAATTCTACCGTGTAAGTAGTGTGTAATGCCGTGTAAATCATAACACACAACTCTTTTGGCTTACACGCTTTACACGGCACTTACACACTAGAATTTTTTTAGTGTGTAGCCCTCAAAGCCTAGTTCTTCTTGGCTTGTAGCTATTTCTTACACACTTACACACTAGATTTTATATTAAACACGTGAGAATAAATAGATAAACTTAAAAAAGAAACATTTATACAACTATTATTATACGTTAGGTTGAAATAAACGTTGTATAAACGTTATGTTTTTTAAAAACGATTGATAAAATTTTTTATATAACGCTAAAAGTGCCGTGTAATCCGTGTAATCCGTGTAAGTTTACACACTAACACGTTTCTAGTGTGTAAGTAGTGTG
>PPYE01483089.1_pt1 | contig 45073 bp, 41 predicted proteins | sample 1559881 | NCBI WGS metagenome assembly PPYE01 (sample SAMN08240022, study PRJNA423297) | Human gut metagenome, whole genome shotgun sequencing project.
GCCTACAACCGGATAGACAATGATGGCAGGACCATATCCGACAAAAACGAGCGGTTACGGAGTGCACGCATCTGCAAGGAACTGACCTTGAAATATGGTCTTCACATGGCCAAAGGTAAGGATCATGTCAAGACTGAACGCTTAAGGGAGCCGGACAAGACAAAGTATGAACTTTACAGTCTGCTTAAAACGGAAGTCAGAAAGGCAGGAAACTGGAAGGAACTGATTACCGGATTAAACGAAAAGGGAGTGGATGTACGGTTCAAATACAAGGGAAATTCGGATGAAATACAGGGTATCGTATTTATCATGAACGGCTATTCCTTCAGCGGTTCCAAGATTGACAGACAGTTCAGCTATTCCAAGATAGATGCCGCGTTAAAGACACCGTCACATTCGGAAACCCAAAGACAGGTAGCTGTTCAGAGTGAACCAACATGGCAACAGGAATCGCATGGCAGTGAATTATACAGCGGTTCTTTAGGTCTGTTCACGCCGAACCCGCAACCAGAACAACCTGAAGGCTATCCGGATGATTATTTGAGAAAGAAGAAAAAGAAAAAACAACGTAAAATAAGATGGTAAAATATATTTTTGACAAGGAGATTTTCATCATAATCAAAATATATATAGATAGATAAAATAGACTATCTCTATCGTCAAAAAAATAAATTCATTATCTTTGTGTAAGATTCAATTTAATGATTGATATGGAAGATATAAATAGACTCAAACTAGTTCTTGTAGAAAAGAAGAAAACAGGTAAATGGTTGGCTGAGCAATTGAAGAAAGATCCTTCAACTGTATCAAAATGGTGTACTAATGTTTCGCAACCTGATTTGGTTACCCTTTCAAAAATAGCAGATTTATTAAATATTGACAGAAGGGAACTCATTAATAAAAGCAAGTGAGTTTATATCTCAAATAACATGTATAACGACTTAAAAACGAATATAAGATGACAAGCACTCAGCAAAGAGACGAGTTACATAATAAGATTTGGAAAATAGCCAACGAGGTGCGAGGTGCCGTTGACGGTTGGGATTTCAAGCAGTTTGTGTTAGGGACATTATTTTATCGATATATAAGTGAGAACTTTACTGATTATATTGAGGGTGGAGACGATAGTGTAAATTATGCAGAATTACCTGATAGTGTAATTACCCCTGAAATAAAAGATGATGCAGTCAAAACAAAGGGATATTTTATTTATCCGAGTCAGCTTTTTGTAAACGTAGTAAAAACAGCCAATATAAATCCTAATCTCAATACTGATTTAAAAGCTATTTTTGACGCTATAGAAAATTCTGCAGTCGGTTATGCCTCTGAAAAAAGTGTTGTAGGACTATTTGCCGATTTTGATACAACTAGTACTCGCCTTGGCAGTACTGTCGAAGAAAAAAACAGTCGTTTAGCTGCTGTTTTAAGAGGAATTGCATCTTTGGATTTCGGAAAATTTGAAGATAGTGAAATTGATATTTTTGGAGATTCATATGAGTTTTTAATTAACAATTATGCGGCAAATGCCGGAAAATCTGGAGGAGAATTTTTTACACCGCAGAATGTTTCAAAGCTTATATCAAGACTTGCCATGCATAATCAGACAAGGGTAAACAAAATATATGACCCAGCAGCAGGTTCTGGATCTTTGTTACTTCAGGCTAAAAGACAGTTCGAAGATCATATCATAGAAGATGGCTTTTTTGGGCAGGAGATAAATCCGACTACCTATAACTTAGCCCGAATGAATATGTTTCTGCATAATATAAACTATGACAAATTCAAAATAGTGCGTGGTAATACGCTTACCGATCCACAATTTGGAGATGAAAAGCCTTTTGATGCCATTGTATCCAATCCTCCCTATTCGGTAAACTGGATGGGTTCAGACGACCCTACCCTTATCAATGACGACCGTTTTGCTCCAGCCGGCGTACTTGCGCCAAAGTCAAAAGCGGATTTTGCATTCGTTCTGCATGCTCTGCATTATCTTTCTGGAAGAGGACGTGCTGCCATAGTCTGCTTTCCCGGTATTTTCTACAGAGGTGGAGCAGAGCAGAAAATCAGGAAATATCTGGTAGATGGTAATTATGTGGAAACCATTATTTCGTTGCCATCCAATTTGTTCTATGGCACTTCGATAGCGGTCAATATTTTGGTTTTATCAAAGCATAAACCTGATACAAAAGTTCAGTTTATAGACGCAAGTGGAGAAGAGTTCTATACAAAAGAAATTAACAATAATATACTTGATGATAACAAACATCATATAGACAAAATTATAGAAATATTTGATAAAAAGAAAGATATTGACTATATAGCCAAATCCGTTGATAATAAAATCATTGCTGAAAATGATTATAACTTGTCAGTAAGCAGTTATATTGAGGGCAAAGACACTCGTCCAAAAACAGATATCAAGGAACTGAATGAGCGTATCCGTTGCATTGTAGCACGAGAAAACGAGTTACGTACAGAGATAGATGAAGTTATTACTGAATTAATTGGAAGAGGATTAATAATGAGTAAGTTACAAGAGTTAATTCAAAAACTTTGTCCTGATGGTGTGAAATATAAAAAGTTGGGGGAGATTGTAGTAATTAAGAATGGTAAAGATTATAAGCATTTAGCACAAGGGCATATTCCTGTTTATGGTTCTGGTGGAATTATGACCTATGTTAATGAGTATGTATATAATAAACCTACGGTTTTAATACCCCGGAAAGGTTCACTTGGAAATTTATTTTATGTTGATACTCCATTTTGGAATGTTGATACAATCTTTTATACTGAAATTGATATAAATCAGATTATAGCCAAGTATCTGTATTATGTATTAGCTAATGAACATTTGGAGAATTTGAATAAAGCAGGTGGAGTTCCAAGTTTGACACAGTCTATTTTAAATAAGGTTGAAATCGCAGTTCCTCCCCTTGAAGTGCAAGAAGAAATAGTTCGCATTCTTGATTGCTTGACCAAATTTGCTGCGGAGCTGCAAGCGGAGCTGCAAGCGAGAAAGGAACAATATGAGTATTATAGAAACAAATTATTGTCATTCCAGAAAATAAAAGAAGCATAATATGGGACAATCATTAAAAGAAATAGCACATGACCTTTGTTCAGAAAAAAAGGTACAGTTGATTTATGCCTTCAATGGTGTAGGTAAAACTCGTCTGTCGCGTGAATTCAAAGAATTGATTTCTCCCAAGAGCCATGATGGCGAGGTAGAAGATTCAAAAATAAAGGTTTTGTATTATAATGCCTTTACTGAGGATTTGTTCTACTGGGACAATGATTTATATGCAGATTCTACAAGAAAGCTCAAAATACAACCAAATAGTTTTACCGATTGGATTCTTAAAGAACAAGGTCAAGAAAGAAATATAGTTACCAATTTTCAGCGTTATACAAATAACAAATTAACGCCTCGTTTTAATGAAGAATATACAGCAAAAGATGAAAATGATAAGGACATTACTGTCAAAGCATATTCAGAAATTATATTCTCAGTAGAAAGTGGCAATGAAGGCAAAATTGAGAATATAAAAATATCGAAAGGAGAAGAAAGTTGCCTAATTTGGTGTGTATTTTATAGTTTACTTGAACAAGTTATTGAAGTGTTAAATGTGGCTGAAGAGGCGGATAGAGAAACGGATCAATTTAATGATCTAAAATATGTATTTATAGATGACCCCGTAAGTTCGTTGGACGAAAACCATTTAATTGAGTTAGCTGTAAATATTTCAGAATTAATAAAGTCAAGTCAATCACAATTAAAATTTATTATTACTACACATAATCCCCTATTTTATAATGTGCTTTATAATGAATTTAGCAATTCCGACAAACGGTATAACTATAAGCCTAAACATTCAATAAAACGACGATTGGAAAAGATGAGCGACGGGACCTATTTACTTGTAGAACAATCTGTAGATTCCCCTTTCTCGTATCATCTTTTTCTATTAACTGAACTTGAAAAGGCTATAAAATCAGGTGAAATCAAGAAGTATCACTATAATTTCTTACGACAGATATTAGAAAAAACTTCAACATTTCTTGGATATACGACATGGAAAGAACTATTACCCCATGATGCACAGGAGGCATACTATAATCGTATTATAAATTTGTGTAGTCATGGAAAACATTCTGGAGAAGAAATCTCTTTAATTGATGATAACGATAAGAGAGTCCTAACCTTCTTGGTAGAAAACATTAAGACAACGTATCATTTCAAAGAACAAGCTAAAGATATTAATGAAAATGGCACAATATAACATCATAGCAGAATCAAATAATTTCATTGTACTTGATGCTTATACCAAGTATAATGAACTTCATGAGGCTTCTGTTGTGTACCAATCGGAAGCTAGTCTTGAACACGAGTTTATTCAAGACTTAGTGAATCAAGGCTATGAATATCGCCAGGATATTTCAACACCTGAAGCATTACTGGCTAATGTCCGTTTGAAAATTCAGGAACTTAACGATGTGGAGTTTACTGACAAGGAATGGGTACGATTTGTAGTTGAATATTTGGATAAGCCGGGAGATACCTTGATAGACAAAACCCGTAAGATTCATGATAACTATATCTATGATTTTGTTTTCGATGACGGACATATTAAAAATATCTATCTTGTTAATAAACAAGATATCGCCCAAAACAAGATACAGGTAATCAACCAATTTGAGCAGACTGGAGCTCAAGCAAACCGCTATGATGTTACTATTCTGGTCAATGGTTTACCATTAGTACAAATCGAATTGAAAAGGAGAGGAGTTGCTATTCGTGAAGCGTTCAATCAGGTTCACCGATATTCCAAGGAAAGTTTCAATAGCAATAACTCACTTTTCAAGTATATCCAAGTATTTGTCATTTCAAACGGAACAGACAGCCGTTATTTTGCCAATACGGTTGAACGCAGTAAGAATAGTTTTGACTTTACGATGAATTGGGCTAATGCCAAGAATAATGTGATAAAAGACTTGAAAGATTTCACAGAGACTTTTTTTCAAAAGAACACATTGCTCAATATCATCTTTACTTATTCAGTCTTTGATGCCAATAACACATTGCTTGTAATGCGTCCATATCAGATTGCGGCAACAGAGCGCATGTTGTGGAAAATAAAAAGCTCGTATCAGGCAAAAAAATGGTCAACAACTGAAGGGGGAGGATATGTTTGGCATACTACTGGTTCCGGAAAAACACTTACAAGCTTTAAAGCGGCTCGATTGGCAACACAACTGAGTTTTATCGATAAGGTGTTCTTTGTTGTAGACCGCAAGGATCTTGACTATCAAACTATGAAAGAATACCAGAGGTTCTCTCCAGATAGCGTCAATGGCTCTGAAAGTACGGCCGGGCTGAAACGAAATATAGAAAAGGATGACAATAGAATTATCGTCACTACGATTCAAAAACTGAACAACCTGATGAAAAGTGAAGACAATCTTCCGATTTATCAGAAGCAGGTCGTTTTCATTTTTGATGAGTGCCATCGTTCTCAATTCGGCGAAGCACAAAAACAATTGAGAAAAAAATTCAAGAAGTATTATCAGTTTGGTTTTACGGGAACACCAATTTTCCCAGAAAATGCGAATGGTTCGGAAACAACGGCAAGTGTGTTCGGCCGTGAATTGCATTCGTATGTTATAACTGATGCTATTCGTGACGAAAAAGTCTTGAAATTTAAAGTAGATTACAACAATGTAAGACCACGTTTTAAGAATATAGAAACTGAAATTGATGAGCAGAAATTAAGTGTCGCAGAAAATAAGGAGGCATTACTTCATCCTGCCCGCATCAATGAAATTTCTCAATATATTCTGCAGAATTTTAGAATAAAAACACATCGGAATCAAAGTAACAGCAAAGGTTTCAATGCCATGTTTGCTGTCAGCTGTGTGGACGCTGCCAAATGCTACTACGAAGAGTTGAACCGATTGCAGAAAGACTCTGAAAAGCCTCTGAAAATAGCTACAATATTTTCTTTTGCTGCCAACGAAGAGCAAAGTGCAATAGGTGGGATATCTGATGAAAACTTCGAACCTTCGGCTATGGATCTCAGTGCAAAAGAGTTCCTGACAAAGGCTATTAATGATTACAATAACCTATTCGGGACAAGTTATAGCATTGAGAGCAGAGAGTTCCAAAATTATTACAGAGATTTAGCCAAAAGGGTAAAAAATAAAGAAGTGGATCTTGTAATAGTAGTTGGTATGTTTCTTACAGGTTTTGATGCTCCGACTCTGAATACTCTATTCGTGGATAAGAATTTGCGTTTTCATGGACTGATACAAGCATTTTCGCGTACCAACCGAATTTATGACTCAACCAAAACATTCGGTAATATTATTACTTTCAGAGACCTTGAACAGCATACGGTTGATGCAATAAGATTATTTGGCGATGAGAATACAGCAAATGTAGTACTCGAAAAAAGTTACAAAGAGTATTTGGAAGGTTTTAAGGATATTGTTTCTGGTGAAGCTCGAAAAGGATATATTGATATAGTAAAAGAACTAAGTGATAAGTTTCCTGATACCGACAAAATAAATACAGAACAGGATAAAAAGGAATTTGTCAAATTGTTCGGGGAATATTTGCGTGTGGAAAACATACTTCAGAATTTTGATGAGTTTACCACGCTCAAAGCTTTTCAGACATTGGACATTAACGATAAGGAAGCTGTAGAGACATTTAAAAACGATTATTTTGTTACAGATAGCGATATTGCAAAAATGCAGAAATTGCAAATGCCGTCTGACAGAATCATTCAGGATTATAAATCAATTTATAACGACATACGAGACTGGTTAAGACGAGAAAAAGAAGGCAATAAATCAGAAAAATCAAGAATTGATTGGGATGATGTTGTATTTGAAATAGATTTGCTTAAATCACAAGAAATAAATCTGGATTATATCCTTGAACTTATTTTTGAACACAATAAAAAGAAGATGGATAAATCCTCTTTGATAGAGGAAATTCGTCGGATTATTCGGTCAAGTGTTGGTAACAGAGCCAAAGAAAGTTTGATTGTTGATTTTATCAATGATGCTAATCTTGATGCTATTTCTGATAAAACAGAAATTATAAAAGCATTTTTTGAATATGCACAGGCCAAGCAAAAAGAAGAAGCAGCTGACTTGATTGCAAACGAAAAGTTAAACGAAAGAGAAGCTAAACATTATATGGAGATATCTTTAAAGCGTGAATACGCTAGTGAGAACGGAACTGATTTTAACAATATTTTACCGAAGATGAGTCCTTTGAATCCCCAATATCTAACGAAGAAGCAGACAGTATTTCAGAAAATTGTTGCTTTTATTGATAAGTTTAAAGGTGTTGGTGGTCATCTATAATATGTGCATAATAATTTAGAAATAAATATATGAAACTATATAAATTAATATTTGTGGCTAATGCATTTTTATTGTTGATTAGTATATGTCTCACCAATAAAGAAATAACATTGGGGGAAATATTGATTAATTTTACGGGCAAAAATATTCAGTTAGATTTACCTGATTGGGTTTCTTACTGTATATATTTTAGTATTCCAATACTAACCACATGGTATGGTACTACAAAGTTTTACAAATTAGATCCTACAGAAATAAAGGAAGAAAATATTACTGAAATAGAATCCGCAAGTTCTACTTTTCTACCTACATTTTTTGCCTATGTCTTTGTTGGGTTAAGTATAAACTCTGTAGCATCTTTAATTTTTATCTATATAGCAGTTACTATTCTATGCTTTTGTGCAGAAATATATTTATATAATCCTATTTTTCATGTTCTAGGATATAGATACTATTTTGTAACTGCAGGGAACCATAAAGTATTAATCATGACAAAGAAAGAGATTAAATTAAGAGAAATATGCGAATTTAAGCGTATAGGACAAATTAATGATTTTACATATATTGATATTGAAAAATAAAATACATTATGGACTACTTGATTTCAAAAACTAAAAATGGTTCTTATTATAAAATCTTATCTGATACGACAGTATTCGATAATATTGGGGATTTTAATAATGCCAGAAGTTATGATGATGAATATAAACTTCAAGAAGGCGAATGGTTCGTTGTTGAAAATTTTTCAACAAAAGAATATTGCATACCATTATTACAAGAAGATTTTATTCCTACTTCATACTCTTATATGAGAAAAGAAGATTATAAAAAAATCGATTTTGTAGTTTCTATACAAAATGATAAATATTTTTTATTTCAAAAAATTACCCCAAGTTACTTATATTCAAAAAAGAGTATGATTTCCTGGGGTAATCTACGCTCTCCATCAGAGCAGGCAAGACTCATTAAAGAAGATAATATACTGGTAATTAAAGATAATCCAGACTGTGTCTTTGTAAAAGATATAGATAAATTATACTTCAAAAATTTAAATGCAATAACATCCATTTTTAATGGAATCAACGAACTGTATAGAGAAGCAACAGATAGTGAAGTAGAAACTTTTCTATCCATGGATATTATCAATTTAGAATCTGATTTTAGCAAAGATCAAGTAAAAACGCCTAATCGTAGACGAATTAAGGAAGCTACAGAAAGGTATAATAATTTCTCAACTGAACAAAAAAACAGAATACCTAATTATATTAGCCAATATTGTCCTAATCTATATGATGCAACGACTAATAAGTTTCGTATCTCTAATGAAAAGGAACTAACCGAATTATTAAACACTCTTAATCAACGTTATTATACAACAGAAATTGATGGCGAGAAAAGATTGGCTAATTCAGTGACTAAATTATAACAATCTATTATGATCTTAAAAATCAATGACATTTATTTTGAAAAACTCCACAAGAGAATATGCATTATAAGTGAAAAACATAAGTTTTGTAGGGGAGGAAAAGAACGATATCATTATTCATAGCAAAATTAAAAGTGTACATCTTGTTCTCAGAGTATAGAATAAACATTGACCATATTGAGAATATTTCTTTATATAAGGTCAAGCTATGAGGTTTATTGCATTGAGGTGGAGTAAAAACACAAGTCATCTGCTTGTATTTCAAAATAAAGCGTTACCTTTGCCATATAATAGGAAATCGACTCCGCAAGACACTGCAAAATATAGCAAGCCTCCGGTGGAGCAATAGCGGGAGATTACTTCTTTAGCTAAAATATACATCAAAGATATTCAGCTACTTATCGTTAGATTACGATTCCTGGTGGCACCACTTAAGATCCTGATTCTCAAAAGAATCGGGATTTTTTGTTTTTCTACCAATACACTACTCCAAGCCAAAAAAGTTAAAAAGACATGTGAACTTTCTCAGTAACAAGCCTATTAAAAAGAGAGTAAATTCAGTTATAGCCAAACAACAAGACAAAAGCACGAAGTTGTTTCGTAATTAATTCACTCTCACATGCACATTTCTTCAGTATCCTCTTTTTTATTTCCAATTAATATCTAACTTTGTAAAAAACCTCTAAACGAAGTAATATATGAAGAAATTATTCTCTACACTGATGGTAATTGCCTGTCTGGCACTTGCCATTCCGGCGCAAGCCCAAATAAAATTTGGAGTAAAAGGCGGTTTGAATGTTTCCAAGCTGCACCTTTCTGAAAAGACATTCAACTCAGATAACAGAGCTGGATTCTTTATCGGCCCGACAGCAGAATTCACTCTGCCGCTTTTAGGATTAGGCGTCGATGCCTCTGCATTGTATAACCAATTCGGCGTAGACTCAGAAGAAGGAACTTCAGCCAAGAAAAGCATAGAAATTCCTATTAATCTAAGATGGACTGTCGGATTCAGCAGCCTGATTGGCGCATACGTAGCTGTAGGTCCTCAGTTCGGATTCAATGTAGGCGACCGCTGGTTTGACAATGTATGTGAATTCAAGAAAAACACTACCAGCTTCAATGTCGGTGCCGGCTTGAAACTTCTTGGCCATTTGCAGGTAGGAGCCAACTATAACTTTGCATTAAAAGACAATGGAAAGATACATAGCGGCAACCCGAATGATTTAACTACTATCGGTTTCAAGCAGAACACCTGGCAAGTTTCTGTAGCTTATCTGTTCTAAAGAAAGATACATAGAGAACCATAAAAACCTCCTCTCAGGTGACACTGGATATTCACTTGAAAGGAGGTTTCTTTTTATATCATACAGACCGTTTGTTCGTTATCACAAGGATACACCACTCTCCATTCCCAGTAAAGGGCATCCATCTACTGCATGATACGAAGTGTCTCAGCATGCAGCATATAGCGGGTCCAGATAGCTTCAGTCAGGTTTTGAATTAAAGATTAAAAACAACAGGTACAAATCTATAAAAGTTTCAGGAGGGAACCACCTATGTGAGGGGCTTTTTGTAACTTTGCAATATGAAAAAATTCGTGGATGTCATAGTACCCTTGCCTATTGCCAGCCAGTACACGTATTCGCTTCCGGAAGGTATGGAAGCGAGCATACAGCCTGGCTGCCGGGTCATCGTGCCTTTTGGTCCCAAAAAGTTTTATACGGGCATTGTCACCAAGGTACACGAAACGGCTCCGGAGGCGTATGAGACCAAAGACATCTCGGAAGTGCTCGATTCACGTCCGGTTTTGTTAGGGCAGCAGTTTTCTTTCTGGAAATGGCTGGCCGACTATTACCTCTGCACGTTGGGAGACGTGTACAAGGCAGCCCTGCCTTCGGGCATGAAACTGGAAAGCGAAACATTAGTGGAATATAATCCGGACTTTGTGGCCTCGGAACCGCTCCCTCCTCGGGAACAGCGTATTCTGGATTTGCTCAGTGCCGACCCGGAACAATGTGTTACCCAACTGGAAAAGGCCAGCGGCATGAAGAATTTGTTGCCGGTCATCAAGTCGCTGCTGGAGAAAGAGGCCATCTGCATCAAGGAAGAAATCAAGCGAAGCTACAAACCGCGTACGGAAGTACGGGTACGACTGACAGAAGCGTTGCAGAACGAACATCACCTGCACATTCAGTTTGATTTACTGGCACGGGCCCCCAAGCAACAGGCCATCCTGATGAAATACCTTGAATTGTCGGGATGGAACGCCGAAGGGAAAAATATCCGGGAAGTCAGCAAGAAGGAGTTGCTCGATGCCTCCGGACAGACGCAATCCGTCTTCAAGAACTTAGTAGACAAACAAATACTGGAGACGTACCTGCATGAGATTGGCCGACTTACGGGAGAGCATGCCGAGACGGTTCCGCTACACACCCTGAGCCCCGCACAGCAACGGGCTTTTTATGAAATCCTGACTTCCTTCCAGACCAAGAACGTATGCCTGCTCCACGGTGTGACGGCCAGCGGAAAGACGGAAATCTATATCCACCTGATAGAAGAAGTGCTGAAAGCCGGAAAGCAGGTGCTCTATCTTCTTCCGGAAATTGCCCTGACGACCCAGATTACCGAACGGTTACGACGGGTATTCGGCAAACGCTTAGGAGTATATCACTCCAAGTTTCCGGATGCAGAACGGGTGGAAATCTGGCAAAAACAACTGACCGAACAAGGTTACGACGTGATATTGGGAGTCCGTTCCTCGGTATTCCTTCCGTTCCGGCGACTGGGACTGGTCATCGTGGACGAGGAACATGAAACGAGCTACAAGCAGCAGGACCCTGCCCCACGCTATCATGCACGGAATGCCGCCATCATGCTGGCTTCCATGTACGGGGCCAAAACCCTGTTAGGTACGGCCACTCCCAGCCTGGAGAGTTATTACCATGCCCGAAACGGGAAATACGGTCTGGTGGAGCTGACCGAACGCCATCAGCAAATTCAGTTGCCACACATTGAGTTAGTGGACATCAAGGAACTGGCCCGTAAGAAACGGATGACGGCACAGTTCTCTCCACTTTTATTACAGAAAATACGGGAAGCACTGGAGCAGAAAGAACAGGTCATCTTGTTCCAGAACCGACGGGGTTTTGCTCCGATGATTGAATGCCGCACCTGCGGATGGGTACCGCGCTGCAAGAACTGCGATGTGAGTCTGACCTATCACAAAGGGCTTCACCAGCTGACGTGTCACTATTGTGGCTATACCTACGCCGTGCCTACAGCCTGTCCGGCTTGTGGAGGAGTGGAACTTATGAACCGCGGATTCGGCACGGAAAAGATTGAAGACGACATCAAGCAGATTTTTCCGGAGGCCAAGGTAGCCCGAATGGATTTGGATACCACCCGCACCCGTACGGCCTACGAGCGCATCATCAACGACTTTGAAGAGGGGAAAACGGATATTCTGATTGGTACGCAGATGATTTCCAAAGGACTGGACTTCGACCGAGTTAGCGTGGTAGGTATCCTGAATGCCGACTCGATGATGAATTATCCTGATTTCCGCTCGTACGAACGGGCGTTCCAGCTCATGGCACAAGTGTCCGGAAGAGCCGGACGAAAGAACAAGCAGGGACTGGTGGTGCTTCAGACGAAGTCGCCGGAGAATCCGCTCATCCATCAGATTATGGCCAACGATTATGCCCGTTTGTATCAGGAACAGATGGAAGAACGCAGCCTGTTCAAATACCCTCCTTTCTATCGGCTGATTTATGTATATTTGAAGCACCGCAAGGAAGACATCCTGAATCAGGCAGCCGACCTGATGGCCGCTCACCTGCGACAAGGCATGGGCGAACGGATATTAGGTCCGGACAAACCACCCGTGGCACGGATACAATCGCTTTTCATCCGGAAGATTGTCATCAAGATAGAGCAGGAAGCTTCCATGAGCAAGGTACGCCGCTACCTGACGCAGGTACAACGCACCCTCATAGAGGATGAGCGTTTCCGCTCACTGATGGTATATTATGATGTAGACCCTACCTAAACCCTATACACATGAAGATAGAATTAGATGTACATACGCACACCATTGCCAGCGGACATGCTTTCAGTAGTCTGCAGGAAATGGCACGGGCAGCCGCCGACAAAGGCCTGAAGTTGCTCGGCATCACAGAACATACACCGGGCATTCCCGGAAGCTGTCACCTGATTTACTTCCGCAACCTGCACGTGGTGCCACGGCAGATGTACGGCATCGAACTCCTGCTTGGGGCGGAAATCAATATCCTCGACACGCAAGGCACGCTCGACCTGGATGAATTCCACATGAACTTGCTGGATTTGCGAATCGCAGGCATTCATTCCTTGTGCTACACGCCGGGAACTCCCGAAGAAAATACGCAAGGGATGATTAAAGCCATCGAGAATCCTTACACCCACATCATCAGCCATCCGGGTGACGGTACGGCCAAGCTGCTTTTTGAACCGATTGTGCAGGCCGCAAAAGCCCATCATACCTTGCTGGAAATCAACAACAGTTCCTTGAAGCCTTGCCGCAACAAAGTGGAGGCACGGCCCAACAACTTAGAGATACTCCGTCTCTGCAAGCAATATGAGGTGCCCGTCATCTTAGGAAGTGATGCACACATCTCATTCGACATTGCGATCTACGACCATGCCTTAGAGCTGGTCAAGGAAACCGAGTTTCCGGAAAGCCTCATCCTGAATACGGATATAGCACGTTTTAAACAGTATTTACACCTTGATAAATGATGAAACAAAGAATACTTTTCGTCTGTCTCGGCAACATCTGCCGTTCCTCTTCTGCCGAAGAAATCATGCGTACGCTGGTGCGCCGTGCAGGAAGAGAAAAAGAGTTTGAAATTGATTCCGCAGGCATCAGCGGTTTTCACGAAGGAGAACTGCCCGATGAACGTATGCGGGCTCACGCCAGCCGCAGAGGCTACCAGCTGACCCACCGCTCGCGTCCGGTACGCACGGAAGATTTCTATCACTTCGACTGGATTTTAGGTATGGACGACCGCAACATCGATGCCCTGCGCGACAAAGCGCCCGACGTGGAAAGTGAACAGAAGATTCACCGCATGACCGATTTCTGCCGTACCAAGGTAATCGACTACGTGCCTGACCCCTATTATGGAGGCGCTCAAGGCTTCGAGAATGTGCTCGACATACTGGAAGATGCGTGTGAAGGACTGTTGGCGCATCTGTCCAACGAAAAGAAATAACTTGAAACTTAATTAAACCCGATACCATGAGTCAAACCATTGCACCTTTTGCCCGTCCGCTATACGTAATGACAAAACCCGTAGGGGCAGTCTGCAACTTAGCTTGCGACTATTGCTACTACCTGGAAAAGGCAAATTTATACAAGGACATCTCCAAGCACGTGATGAGCGACGAGCTGTTAGAGAAATTTATCCGCGAATACATCGGCTCGCAGACCATGCCGCAGGTACTCTTTACCTGGCACGGCGGAGAAACACTGATGCGTCCGCTCAGCTTCTACAAGCGAGTGATGGAACTGCAACAGAAATATGCCGGGGGACGTACCATCGACAACTGTATCCAGACCAACGGTACCTTGCTGACAGATGAATGGTGCGAATTCTTCAAAAAGAACAACTGGCTGGTAGGCGTGTCCATCGACGGACCACAGGAGTTTCACGATGAGTACCGCAAGAACCGTCAGGGACGCCCGTCGTTCACCAAGGTAATGCAAGGCATCCACTTGCTGAAAAAACACGGGGTAGAATGGAACGCCCTGGCCGTAGTGAATGACTTCAACGCAGACTATCCGCTGGACTTTTATCATTTCTTCAAAGAAATTGACTGCCACTACATCCAGTTTACACCGATTGTAGAGCGTATCAGCCCCCATGCCGACGGCCGTCACCTGGCCAGTCCGTTACAGAAAAACGAGAAATTAGCCGATTTCTCCGTATCACCGGAACAATGGGGTAACTTCCTCTGCACCTTGTTTGACGAATGGGTACGCCAGGATGTAGGCAATTTCTTCATCCAGTTGTTCGACTCCACCCTGGCCAACTGGGTAGGTGCGCAGCCGGGTGTCTGCACCATGGCCAAGACTTGCGGACATGCCGGCGTCATGGAATTCAACGGTGACGTATATTCGTGCGACCACTTTGTATTTCCGGAATACAAGCTGGGCAACATTCATGAAAAGACACTGGTGGAAATGATGTACAGCGAACGCCAGATGAAGTTCGGACAAATGAAACAAGACTCCCTTCCCCGCCAGTGCAAGGAGTGTGAATTCCTCTTTGCCTGCAACGGTGAATGTCCGAAAAACCGTTTCGCCCGCACAGCCGACGGTGAGCTGGGACTAAACTACCTGTGCAAGGGATACCTCCAGTTCTTCCGGCACGTAGCCCCTTACATGGATTATATGAAAAAAGAACTGCTGGCCGAACGCGCTCCGGCCAACATCATGGAAGCCATAAAAAAAGGAGAGCTGTAAAGCCCTCCTTTTTTATAGTTGTCTGAATATATCACCTCAATCGTTCTTCAACAACACATTCTGAATAGCCTCCTTCAGGTTCTTCTTAGGCAAGGCTCCCTGTGCCATCTGCGGAGTTCCGTTCATCGGCACAAACAGCAGGGAAGGCACGCTGCGGATACCAAACAAGGCTGCCAGTTCTTCCTCTTCGTCTACATTCACCTTATAGATATCTACCTGTCCGGCATATTCATCGGCCAGCTCATCCAATACCGGAGCCAGCATCTTGCACGGACCACACCAAGTGGCATAAAAATCAATCAAGGCCGGACGCTCACCTAAGAATTTCCATTCGTTCGGATTCACTTCATAGTTTGCTACTCTTGTCAAAAAATCTGCTTTGGTTAAATGTACTGCACTCATATTCTTCTGTTTTTAAATTTTTACTTACTTTCCTTTGTTGCCTGATAAGGTCTCACAAAATCCTTATACAATGCTTTGTTCCCGGACGAGGTGCCACATCCTCCTGCCGCACAGCAGGACCAGTTCACCATAGCCATCAGCATCAGCAACCCGCCCAATACTATCATCAGGGAGTCTGAGGCATAGATGCCATAAGCGGCAAACACTGCTCCCGAAAGGAGGCGTATCACCCGGAGAACATCCCAATTACGAAATAACCTTTTCATTGTCAACACCTTTTTTGTTTGTTTCTGATGCAAATGTAGATGGAAATACGCAGGGGCACAACAGATTTTATTTATCTTTGTATTGATAAAATCTATTGAACCATGACATTACAACAAATGGAATATATCGTGGCACTGGACAAGTACCGCCACTTTGTGCTTGCAGCCGAAGCGTGTGGCGTGACACAGCCTACCCTCAGTGCGATGATTCAAAAGCTGGAAGAGGAACTTGATGTTAAGATTTTCAACCGCGACCGGAAGAATATCACCCCTACCCGCATCGGCGAAAAAATCATCCGTCAGGCACAGATTGTGCTGAATGAAACCCAGTGCATAAAGGAAGTGGTAGCCGACGAAACGGATAGCATGAACGGTAACCTGCGTATCGGCATTCTGCCCACCATTGCTCCCTACCTCGTGCCCGACTTTATCCATCATTTCCGGAAAACCTACCCGCACGTAAGCCTGTTCATTGATGAGAAAGAAAACAAATCATTGCTCCAGGAGCTGCACTATGGCAACCTGGACATTATCCTGACCACCCCGCCGGAGGACTTGAACGGCCTGTTAGAGATTCCGGTCTATACTGAGAAGTTCGTGGCCTACTTTTCTGAAGCATGCGACCAGGCCAAAAGCTGCATCGCCAACGGCACCCTCCCTCCCGAACAAATGTGGATTCTGAAAGAAGGTCATTGTGTACCCAACGGCGGAATGAATTTCTGCAAAAACAAGGACATCGGCAATCACATCTACGAAGCCGGAAGTATCGAGACTCTCATAAAAATCGTGGACCGGAACGGTGGATATACCATCATCCCCGAACTTCATATTGCGTCGCTAACCGAGAAACAGAAAGCCCATGTCCTGCCTCTTCAGGCAAACCCTCCGGCACAGCGCCATGTATCTATCCTTATCAAAGAAGACTTTATCCGCGAAAGAATGGTCAATGCGGTCATAGATACTCTTAAATCCATCATTCCCGCACCGATGCTGGAAAAGCGTTTGTCTTCACATTCCATCAGATTACGGCACTCAAAGAGTGAATAAATGACAATATGTCACAGAATAAGACTTTCTGTCTTTATAATTTAAATCCAGAGTGACAATTTGTTACAATTTATTCCATCAGACAGCTAATATAGTTTGCAAAGGTTTAAAAATCGGCATAGAAGGTTTAAAATAAAGGTATTACATTAAAAATGGAAGTTACAACAACCTCCACTTAAGATTTGTGGTACACTGTTTGCAAAAGAGTAAGTGAACTTGAATTTCAAAAGGGTTCGGGTTCAGAAACAAAATTGATTAACAACTAAAAATAGGAGATTACAACTATGATGCCGACTAGAAAATATTACAATCAGAACTGGTTACCAAGTATCTTTAATGACTTCTTCGATAACAACTGGATGGAAAAAGCAAACGCTACCGCACCTGCAATCAATGTGGTGGAAAGCGACAAGGATTACAAAGTAGAAGTAGCCGTTCCGGGAATGACTAAAGAAGATTTCAATATCCACTTGGGTGATGAAAACGAACTGGTCATCTCCATGGAAAAGAAAGTTGAAAACGAAGATAAGGAAAACAAAAAATACTTACGACGTGAGTTCTCTTACACCAAGTTCCAGCAGTCACTTTACTTGCCCGACAATGTCGATAAGGAAAAGATTACTGCCAATGTAGCAAATGGTGTATTGACTATTGAGCTGCCAAAGTATTCTCAGGAAGAAAAAGCAAAAATTAATCGTGTGATTGAAATACATTAATCATCACAAATAACGGAAAACTCTCGTCTGCATCCATTGTGGGCGAGAGTTTTTATTTTGGAACTAACTTAAAACGATTGATATATGGCATTTATTGATTACTATAAGATTTTGGGAGTAGACCGTAATGCCACTCAGGATGAAATCAAGCAGGCATACCGGAAGCTGGCCAAGAAATATCATCCTGACCTGAACAAGGATGACCCGTCGGCAGAAGGAAAGTTCCAGCAGGTGAATGAAGCCAACGAAGTATTGAGCGATCCGGAAAAGCGTAAGAAATACGACGAATATGGCGAACACTGGAAACATGCCGATGAGTTTAAGCAGGAACGTGAGGCATACAGCAGGGCACAGCAACAGCACGGTGGCTCCGGCTACTGGTACTCCATGAACGACGGTGAATTTACAGAAGGATTTGGAGGAACAGGAGCAAGCGGCTTCTCCGACTTCTTCGAACAGCTTTTCGGCCACGGAAGAGGTGGACGAGGAGGATACCACACCATGTCGAGAGGACAGGATATAGAAGCACAGATACACTTGTCGCTCAATGAAGCCTACGTCACCCACAAGCAGACTTTCAGCATCAACGGTGAAAATATCCGTATCACTGTGCCGGCAGGCGTGGCCGACGGACAGACCATCCGTCTGAAAGGCTACGGCCAGAAAGCCATGAACGGAGGAGAAAACGGAGACTTGTACATCACCTTTGTCATCGATAAGGATGATACCTTCGAACGGAAGGGAGATGACCTCTATACCCACGTCAATATCGACTTGTACACTGCCGTACTGGGTGGAGAAGTACAGGTGAAGACCATGGACGGAATGGTCAAACTGAAAGTAAAACCGGGTACACAGAACGACACGAAGGTCCGTTTGAGAGGAAAAGGATTCCCGGTGTACAAACAGACCGGCCAGTTCGGCGATATGATTGTATCGTACCACATCAATATCCCGACCTCCCTGACCGAAAAACAGAAGGATTTGTTCAACCAGCTGCGTGCTGCCAGCTGATAAAGCAGCTATTTCATAACAACTTCATTTATATCAGCTTCATAATTTCCAGTACTTCCGTGGAAGTACTGCAGTACTGTCAAGGAAGTACTGTAGTACTTTCAGGGGAGTACTGTAGTACTGCCTAAGAAGTACTGAGCAAACCACACCAGGACTTGTAATAAATGCCATGCATGAAGAATTAGAGGGTTAAGTGATAGCCGCAAAATTTGCGACCACCACCCAGCATGGAGGTTAGAGCCTGTCTTCAACTATCCCCGCAGCACATAACCTTTTTTCATCACCGATTCGATTTTAACAGATGAATCTCCTTTCAAAGCCTTGCGCAGGTACGTAATCTGTACGTTCAAGGCTAAGGAGTTAGCATACGAAGCATCTCCCCATACCTGCTCCAGCAACTGCTTCCTACTCACTACAGAACTCTTGTTCTTTATCAGCATACGGAGGATTTCTGCCTGACGGGAAGTAATCATCACCTTATTGGCTTGGGTACGCAATTCATTGTTCGTATAATCAAAAGTAGTATATCCCAACTGATACACTTCTTTGTCCACCGTATCTTCCACATCCCCGAAACGCTCCTGAATCCGGGCAATCAGTTCCTCTGGGTAGAAAGGTTTGGACAGATAATCATTGGCCCGCACTTTAAAGCCTTCCAGACGATCCGTCTTGTCAGAACGGTCTGTCAGGAAGAAAATCAACACATGCCGGTCACGCTCCCGAATCTGTCGAGCCACCTCATACCCATTTACCTCGGGCATATTGATATCCAGCAACACCAAATCCGGTTTCACTTCGGGATATTGCTCCAAGGCAATCCGTCCATTGCCGGCATAGAACACCTCATCCCCCTCAGCTTCCAGAAAGCGTTTCAGAATCATGGCATATTTCAAATCGTCATCTGCAAAAAGAATCTTCAAGTGTTTCATACATTGTCATTTTGATTGAGGAATCTCGAGGGTAAAGACTGAACCTTTACCCAATATACTTTCTACACCCACAGTCCCTCCATGGGCTTCCACCATCAGTTTTACATAACTCAATCCCAGCCCAATTCCCGGCAAGCTACGGTCAATGACCTGCTCCGAACGGTAGAACTTATCGAAAATGTGCAACTGGTCTTGGGGAGATATACCGAAGCCATTGTCGGCCACCTGTATCACCAGCTTACCTTCTGTCAGCGAGGCACTGATACGAATGCAGACCTCATTACCCGAATACTTTATGGCATTCTCCACCAGGTTACTGATGCTATTCGTGAGATGTACGGAATCGGCAGCTACCCACAACGAATCAGGAGTGAGCTGAGTTTCAAAACGAACATGTTTGTCAACCGGAATCACGGTTAGCCTCAACAATTTCTCCAAGGTCTCACTCAAATTAAACAAACATACAGAAAGCGGAGTCTGCTCATCATCCGCCCGCGTCATCTCGCGTACCTTCACCAAATAGGCTGAAAGATTATCAAGTTCGAACATAGAGTCTTTCACCACTTCATCCATCATCTGCTCATCTTTCCGCATCCGCTTGTTGTTCAAGAACGCCACACACACCTTCAAGGTCTGCACCGGACGTTTCAACTCATGAATCATCGTATTGACGAAACCTTTCCTCAATTCATCCAGTTTGTACTGTTTCAAGATGGTCCGTACTTGATAAATCAAACAGAAAATCAATAACAGAATCAGTATAAGTGAACCGACCAGCTGCCATCCCATCTCTTTTAACAATGGATTTGTCGGAAGGTCGATATATCCTGTCACCGCATCGCGGACAAAAGGATTGTAAGGGTAGATAAATTTCATGCGATACCTCATGCACGATTTCTCAACCACATACGTCCCCTGCCAAAGAAAAGAATCAAGTTTGACCAGCTGCAAATCCATTGCATGAATATGGTGGCTGGTGAAGAGTGAATCTAATGCATGCAAATCAAACGACCTACCTGCATACTTAGTATAATGCAAACTTGCATTCACAACCTGGTCGAGAGACAAACCGGTGACATTAAATGAGTCTACCAGATGCAAATTACCCAACGAATCCGCATCATATAATTTAGAAAACCTGACATACGATTCAGCTTTCCCTTCCTCAAAATTCATTTTCAAAGAATACCCTAGCTTGACCAAATCAGAATCTTTCTTTGTCCGATTCGTGTCCATCATTTTGATGGTATGGTTAGCATCTAATGTCGACGTAAAATTCTTATCCTGAAGCACCAGCAGGGTATCATTCAACCGGGCCATATAGGCCAACGCTGTATAGGTGTATTGATGATGCAGCCAATACACTTGCCCACCAATTACCAGCAAAGCAGTTACGATTGTCAATACCCACACCAGTTTGATTTGTTTTCCCATCTTTCAAATTCTTTTCTACAAAAATAAAAACCTTATACGATTTATAAGGCACGTCCCTTCTCCCAATTTAAAAAGAATAATATTTCAGTAATAACTTTTCTCTGAAATTCGCCGTGTATCCATTTACCTTTGTTGCATCAGAAAACTTTAAATTACGGGAAAATGAAAAAAACTTTATTTCTTACATTCAGTCTGTTAGGCTGTCTGTACACTGCAATCTCTTCACACGCACAGATATTTGTCGTGGATACAAGTTCCATCTTTAACCAAGACTCCATTGATACCCAACGCATCAAGGTACAATATGAGATGACTTATCTGCAAGATACGGTTTCAGAAGATGCCAAACCCAGTCAAGAAACCTTGATGCTCGAGATTGGCAAACAGTATAGCAAATGCTACAGCTATAACTTTTATGTACGTGACTCGTTATTGATGGCTGATGCCAAAGCAGGCGCATCCAAGGAAACCATGCTACAACATGCCACTGCTATTGGAAATCCCCGGATTTCTTACCAGATATTCAAACATTACCCCGCAGGAAAAGTCACCACGCTCGACCGCCTGGCAACCACCAATTTCTTGTGTGAGGAAAAAGAGGAAATGCCGGAATGGACGCTTCTTCCTGATACAACTACCCTTCTTTCTTATTCCTGCCAGAAGGCTATCTGCCATTTTAAAGGCAGAAGCTATACTGTTTGGTACACCTTAGAGATTCCGGTCTCGGAAGGGCCCTGGAAACTGTTCGGATTGCCGGGACTGATTATCAAAGCAGAGGATGACAAGAAGCACTATACGTTCAATTGTACCGGGATAGAGCAATGCAAAACCCCGAAACCCATTCTAATCAATCTCAAAGGAAGGGAAAAAGTTTCACGTTCCAACTTAAACAAAATGTATGAACGGATGACCAAAGATCCGATGAGTTTTCTCGCCTCGACTGCACCCAATGTAAAGGTCAGTGTAACCGATGAGCATGGGAACCCGATGAAATCATTCTCCATACCTTATAACCCCATTGAACTGTCTGAATAATCCTCCTGCCGTATGAAATCCCTGATTTTTTTCTTCTTCCTGTTTTTCACCTGTCAGATGCAAGCGCAGTTCTTCATAAAAGGAAAAGTCATCGACAGCGAAACGCACCAACCACTGGAAAGGGCTACGGTCACCCTCACCCGTGACTCAAGCAGTACCATCTACAAGTATGCCTTGACCGACCCGAAAGGATGTTTTTCGTTTTCCGTCTCCGAAAACAATACATGGACGGTACATGTCACCTACTTGGGATACCAGAAAGAAAGCCAGCCAGTCCAGAAGGGAAAAGGAATGACATTTCAATTGAAACCAGAAGCCATCTCCTTGAAAGAAGTGGAAATCAAGGGAGGACGTATCTATGGACGACAAGATACCGTGAAATATGACCTATCTCGTTTCACTTCCGGGAAAGAGCAGAACATCAAGGAGGCACTGAAAAGACTACCGGGAATTGACGTAAACGAACAAAGTGGGGAAATCCGATACAACGGAAAAGCTATCAGCCAGTTTACTGTGGAAGGAATGGATGTGTCAGGAGGCCGGTACAATCAAGTCACTGAGAACTTGAAAGCAGATGCGGTGAAAGATGCCGAAGTGATTGAGCACTTCCAGCCCATCCGTTCCTTACGCAACAAAATGCCAAGTGACAAAGTGGCTTTGAACCTCACACTAAAACCGGAGATCCGTTCCCGCTGGCTACTCACCTTGCAGGCAGCCGGCGGGTATGGCGACCAAATGTTGTATAACGGAAAGCTCAATGCTTTACAACTGGCTCGTGAACGGCAAGGCATCTATTTATATAAGGCAGACCAGACCGGAAAAGATCTTTCCACCGAACTGCAACAGCTGACTTCCGATAACCAAAACTTTCTCACGCCTACCAATGTTCCGACCTTTATCAACCAACCCACTTTTTCATTCCCCTTGGAAAAACAACGGTTAATGGACAATACCACCCATCTGGCATCTGTGAACCGTCTTTACCGAAAAAATGAAGAACAACAGTCCCGTTTCATCTTCCACTATCTGTACGATGAACAGCACCGTAACCAGGGGACTCAAGAGATTTACTACTATCCTTCTGATACAATCCATGTCGCACAAGTACAAGATTACAGTCTGTATACGCATCAGGCACAGGCCTCCTACAACTATGAACGAAATGGCACACGGTCTTTCTTCCGTAATCTACTGGAAGCCCACGGAACTTGGGGACATAGTCAGGAAAACCTACAAGGTAATCGGGAACTGACGCAGAGCCTGCAAACGAACAGTCTTCAGCTAACTAACCAATTGAATCTCTTGACCACTCGCAAGCAAACGACCTCCGGCTTCCGCTCTTTCTTCCGCTATGCCTACCACCCCACCACACTTCAATTTGCGCAAGTCAACCAGTCGCTCGGGCTCCAACAGGCTTATATGGATAACCAAGGTTATTGCCAATGGAAAAAGAACGAAATGACTTTTGGAATTACTGGAGGCATCCAAGGGGAATGGTTGTGTCTGCACCAGACAGCTAATTTCTCCAGTCCCCAGTTCAAGCTCTACGCCATTCCGATGTGGATGTGGGAACGAAACACTTTCCGCTTGACTGTATCTGCCGATGCGGCTTATCTAAGAAAAACCAATCCACAATATACAGACTTACGAATCAGTCCGACAGCCTCACTATATTGGCAATTCAGTCCACGTTGGGAGTTAATCACCCGGGCCCAACTCCAGCAGAAAAACGAAGAAGCCACCGCTTACTACCCGTATTCCTACTGGCAGAACTACCGGACCGTAGTTTCCTTTTCATCCCATGTTCCAGAATTTCAGAATCAACTCTACTCCTTTTACCTGACCTACAAACGGACTGTCCACGAATTTTTCTGGTCACTTTCAGGAAGCTATTGGAACCGGAAAAACCAACAACTGACTCATTCAGAATATCGAGATAGTATCTTTTCTCTTACAACTTGGGAAGTACCTAATCATAATCGCAGCTACAGCCTTACCAGCCTGCTCTCAAAAGGCTTCTATGACTGGAATCTGAAAACTTCACTGGAAACCCAACTCATCCATAGCGAAGGGAAACAGGCAGGGCAAGGCTCCATCCAAAACTACCGCTACACCCAACTCATACTAACCCCTAAAATCAACTGGACACCCCTTTCCTGGCTCAACACCTCGTATTTGGCATCTCTTACCTGCAATCGTTCCCTTATCGGAGAAAACAATAATTTACCTGCCTTATGGAACATCCGTCAGCAAATCTACTTTGAAATAGGAAACTCTACCTACCAAATCCGTCTTACTGGCGAACATTATTATAACCAGCTCGACGAAAACCATCATCAGCATGTATGGCTTGCCGATGCCGAAACTTCGTATATCAAGAACAAATGGCGGTTTTCCATGAGTCTGTGCAACTTGTTCAACCAAAAAGAATATCGATATACGACTTATTCGGCTATCCAACAATATGCTTCATGGATAAAAATGCGACCAAGAGAAATCTTAGTTTCAATTCAATATCAGTTATAACATAAACTAAAAGCCAAGAAAAGTCAAATCTTGGTTTCACTTTTGGCTTAACGCCAAAAAACGGATAAAAGAAAAACGCTAACTACTTATTATCAAGCAATTAGCGTTATTTCCTGTACTCGAAGCGGGACTTGAACCCGCACAGCCGCAATGGCCAAGGGATTTTAAGTCCCTCGTGTCTACCGATTCCACCACTTCCGGCATGCGTGTGATGTACGGTCTTATCGTGTGAGAAGTTTCCAGCCTCAATGTCCAACCCTACTTTCTTATATGCATCACGGAACGGCATTCCTTCTGAAGCCAGACGGTTCACCTCTTCCACACTGAACATATACAGGTATTTGTCATCATCCAGAATATGTTCGTTGATTTTGATTTTCTCCATGATGTAAGTAGCCATCTGCAAGCAGTCTTCCAGTTCCTCAAAGGCAGGAAGGAACACTTCCTTGATAATCTGAAGGTCACGGAAATAACCGGAAGGGAGGTTGTTCATAATCATCATAATCTGCTGCGGAAGAGCCTGAATCTTGTTGCATTTGGCACGGGTCAGCTCAAACACATCGGGATTCTTCTTGTGCGGCATGATGCTGGAACCGGTGGTACATTCATCGGGCAACTTCACGAAGCCGAAGTTCTGACAACTGAACATACAGGCATCGAACGCCATCTTCGACAGTGTTCCGGCAATGGAAGCCAGCGCAAACGATACGTTGCGTTCCACCTTGCCACGACCCATCTGGGCATACACCACATTGTAATTCATTGAATCGAATCCCAACAGACGAGTGGTCATCTCACGGTCCAACGGGAAAGAAGAGCCATAACCTGCTGCCGAGCCCAATGGATTACGGTTACAAGTCTTATAGGCAGCCTGAAGGAACATCATATCGTCCACCAAGCTTTCTGCATAAGCCCCAAACCACAGACCGAAAGAGGAAGGCATGGCAATCTGCAGGTGGGTATATCCCGGCATAAGCACATCCTTGTAACGGTTGCTCTGAGAAATAAGTACATGGAACAAACGTTCTACAGCTTCTGCCACCGATTTCAACTGAGCACGGATAAACAGCTTCAAGTCGACCAGCACCTGGTCATTACGCGAACGTCCACTGTGGATTTTCTTTCCCACATCCCCCAGGCGACGTGTCAGCATCAGCTCCACCTGTGAATGTACATCCTCTATTCCGTCTTCAATCACAAACTCCCCGCGTTCTACGGAAGCGTATATGTTTTTCAGTTCTTCCAGCAAAATCTTCAGTTCGTCCGAGGTCAGCAGGCCGATACTTTCCAGCATGGTGATATGCGCCATCGAACCCAGCACGTCGTACTTTGCCAGATACATGTCCATTTCGCGGTCACGTCCCACGGTAAAGCGGTCAATTTCCGCATTTACCTGTACATTTTTTTCCCAAAGTTTTTGAGCCATAATTTCAGTTTTTATCTCCGGCATCTGCCGGTCATTTCAATTAATAAGGAAGCATGGCCAGCATGTCAGCCAGTTTCTCCACTCCCTCCTGCAGGGGTTTTGACACCATGGCTTTCATGAACATGTTCACTTCCGCACGGATAGTCACTTTCATTTTAGCCTCTTCCTGTGTCACAGGCAGAATCTGAATCCACAGATTCAAAGGTATGGGCGATTTGTCACCTTCAAACTTAATGCACTTCAAAGGTTCACGCTCAATGATGCGCAATGTAAGACTGATGCCCTGTACTTTCAAGGTAATGGAATCACGGTCGAACGACATATCTTCCAGTTTCCCGTCCAGCTTGTCCTTCACCATGTCCAGGCGTTCCCGAACTCCTTCCAGGTTATTCAGGTCGGACAGTTTGTTATACACTCGTTCCTGACTATAAGGAACATGCTTCACATTGCTTTCAAATTGTACAGCCATATTTTTTCAATCTTCAGGAAAATTCTCCCGTCATCGCATAAAAAATGTCATCTTGAGCAGAGTGGACTCGCTCAGGATGACATCTCCTATTTACAATCCGAGACTGCTTTCCCAGTTACAGAATCTATTATTTTCCAGTCCAGTGAGAAGGATCTTCTCTCCATGCCTGCAGCACAGGAATATCCTCTTCATTGATATAATCAGTCTTCAAAGCTGCTTCCAGCACCGCATTGTAGTTGGTCAATGTAACCAGTTCTACTTTTGCTTTCTTGAAGGCTTCTACTGATACATCGAAACCGTAAGTGAAAGAAGCAATCATTCCAATTACTTCACAACCGTCGCGACGGATAGCTTCTACCGCTTTCAAACTGCTTCCACCGGTTGAAATCAGGTCTTCTACGACAACCACTTTCATACCCGGACGCAATTCACCTTCAATCAAATTTTCCAAGCCATGGTCTTTCGGGCTTGAACGAACATATACGAACGGCAAGTTCAACTCTTCTGCCACCAGCGCACCCTGTGCAATCGCACCTGTAGCTACACCTGCAATGGCGTCTACTTCACCGAATTTTTCAAGAATAACACGACAAATTTCTAACTTTACGAAGTTACGAAGTGCAGGATATGACAACGTCTTACGATTGTCACAATAAATCGGCGATTTCCAACCTGATGCCCAAGTAAACGGGTTAGCCGGCTGAATCTTCACAGCCTTCACCTTCAGCAACTTTTCTGCAAATAATCTTTCCAAAGCTTTCATAACTTTTTAATTCTCTGATAAATGTTTTCGCAAAATTATAGAAATACATCGGGAATAGAAAATTTAAGAGCATTAATTTTACTAAAACCCGTCAGATTGTTTCATTTCGTCCACGCCAGTGTAACAATGCTGATGCTTATTCCCTCAATATCAGCCAAGACATCAGCACAAGCACCCAACGTAGCTCCTGTGGTCAGCACATCATCCACCAGCATCACATGTTTGCCTTGCAGCATACGGGTATCGCCAGCCAGATGAAAAAGATGAGCCGTGTTTTCCTGCCGCTCCAGCACGGATTTATGGGTCTGGGTCTGGTTGTTTCGCACCCGACAAAGCAAATCGTCGCACACCGGAATGCCCGTCTGCTCAGAAATGCCCTCTGCCAGCAGACAACTCTGGTTATATCCCCTGGTGCGCAGACGGTCGGGATGCAAGGGAACCGGCAACAAATAATCTACTCCCTCAAAGAAACCCGTCGGGAGCAGTTCATGCGACAGCATCTCCCCCATCTGCCGACAAACCTGCCGACGGCCATGATATTTCATGCCGGCCAATATATGGGCTACTTTCCCTCCACGGGCATAATAAAACAAAGCCGATGCCCGCTGTATCGGGAAACGGCCCCAGAAAATCTTTTCCATTTCATTGCCCGGTGTATTTCCTAAGTGCGTATGAGGAAGCTGTGACAAGCACTCACAGCAAAGAGCCTGTTCTGAAACCTGCAACTTCCGTCCGCAAGCCATGCAGAGACGGGGAAACAGAAAATCCCGGATGTCAGTCAAAATATTCATCCGGCTCAACCTGATTGACAAAACGACATACTTCTTCCAGCGTAAAGCCCCGACCTACGGCAAAACGAATCAGCTTCATGCTCCGTTCATAGTCATTGGCAGCTTTTATTCCTTTCATTTTCTGCTTCAGCATCTTCTTCAGGATTCCGTCGTATTCTTCGGTATCAATTTCCTCCAGTCCGGCACGGATGTCTTCATCCGACAGGCGTTTCATACGGAGCATCTGTGCAATCTTCATCCGCCCCCACTGATTGAAACGGTACTTGTCGCGCACATAAAAGCGACAGAAACGAGCCGCATCCAGGTAGCGTTCTTTCTGCAAATGAGCCATAATCCGTTCTGTCACTTCCTCCGAAGCCCCCCACTTGCGAATTTTCTCCTCCACGTCCGACGGGCAACGCTCCACCGACGAGCAATACACTTCGGCCTTACTCTTTATCTCTGCTTCACTATATTCTTTCATGGTCTGATTGCTTTTATCATCCGGTCATTTCCCGACAAGTCTTTCCGTAATTCAATCTGGCAGTATCCAAGCTCCTCCAGCATCCGCACAGTCTCAGCCCCGTAAGCACGGTTGATTTCAAAATACAATGCTCCTACTTCCGAAAGCCAGTCAAGTCCCTTCCGGGCTATCCTCCGGTAGAACCGCAACGGGTCCGAATCGGGCACAAACAAAGCCAGTTCAGGCTCCCAGTCGAGTACATTCGCCTCCATATCCGTCCGCTCGCTTTCCATAATGTAAGGAGGGTTACTCACCAGCACGTCTACCTGACATTCAGGAAGTTCCTCTTTCAGAATATCGGCACAGAACAAAGTCACCTTGTCTCCATAACGCTTTACATTCATAGCCGCAATGCGCAAAGCCTCAGCCGACACATCGCACGAAGAAACCTGCGCTTCCGGCAACAGCTGCGCCAGCGATACGGGAATGCAGCCGCTTCCGGTGCCAATATCCAAAATACGCACCTGCCCTGCCTCCCGATAATCGGAGACAATCCATTCCACCAGCTCTTCCGTTTCCGGACGAGGAATCAGTACCCCTTGTTCCACATGAAAAGACATTCCACAAAAAGAGGCTTCCTGCAAAATATACTGTAGGGGTTCCCGCTGCTTCAAGCGCCGAAGAATATCCTCCAGTTCCGCCCACTCTTTCGTGGAAAAATTCATATCTTTGCCTGTATAAAGTTCAAGAGTAGAGAGATGCAGAATATCCGAAGATATCCACTTTGCCATGGCTGAAGCCTCTTCTTCTGCATAAAAAGGACTCAGCTCTTTTTTGATATGTACATAAACCGGATGCATAGTTGCAAAAGTAACGATAAAAAACGAAGAATATGACGATAGACGAAAAATATATGCGGCGCTGCATACAACTGGCCCGAAACGGTATCTGCCATGCAGCTCCCAACCCCATGGTGGGGGCCGTCATTGTACGCGACGGAAAAATCATCGGTGAAGGTTATCACGTGCGGTGTGGGGAAGGCCATGCCGAAGTGAATGCCATCGCCTCGGTCAAAGATGAAAGTCTGCTGAAGGATGCCACCATTTATGTGAGCTTAGAACCCTGTTCTCACTATGGGAAAACTCCTCCCTGTGCCGACTTAATCATACGGAAAGGGATTCCGAGAGTCGTAGTAGGCTGCGTGGACCCGTTTTCTTTGGTAGCCGGAAGAGGAATCCAGAAATTGCGGGATGCCGGCATTGAAGTGACAGTCGGTGTACTGGAAAAAGAATGCCGGGAACTGATTCGTGCTTTCGTGACATTCAACCTGAAAAAGCGTCCTTACATCACCCTGAAATGGGCACAGTCGGCCGACGGTTTTCTGGATATCCGGCGTGAAGACGGAAACGCGGTACGCCTTTCCACTCCTCTCTCCACCTTGGCGATTCACAAGATGCGAGCCGAACAGAAAGCGATTCTCGTAGGACGACGCACGGCCCTGCTCGACAATCCGTCGCTCACGGTACGCGAATGGTACGGACAGAACCCGCTCCGGCTGGTCATCGACCGGCAGCTGACTTTGCCGCCTCATCTGCACCTGTTCGACGGCAGCACTCCTACCCTCGTCTTTACGGAAAAAGAAAAGGCCGCTACCCAGAACCTCACTTACGTGACACTGGATTTCGGCCAGAATATTCTCCCGCAAATCATGCAGGCGCTTTACGAACAAAAAATACAAACATTACTGGTAGAAGGCGGAAGCCAGACGCTCCAGGCTTTTCTGGAACAAAAGCTATGGGACGAAGCATTCATAGAACATGCCCGCGTGACCTTGCACGACGGCATCCCTGCTCCCCTCCTTCCGCACGGACAAGAAAGCCGTTTCTTTTTCCGTGACGGCGCACTGATTCAGCACTGCCGCCACGCAGAATAAATTTAGAAACGGCAGCTGATGCCTGCCATGAAATGCAGACCTTCCACCGGATAACCTGCTTCAGTAGCGTATGTCTTATTGAGCAGGTTATTCAGGCGGCCAAATACATTGATGCGGTTCAGCAACTCATACTCTGCTCCTACAGACAGGTTATTGATGGCATCCGCACGCCCAAAATCACCCATCTTCTGATGACGTTCGTAGTTGTAGTTCAACAGGGCATGGCAATTCTTGATCACCTTGGCACGGACACTGAAGTCGGCCTTCAATTCGGGCTTCAACTGCAACAAGCCTTCGTTTCCTTCCGTCACGTTCCAGCTATAATACGTACCGCTTACAGAAAAGTCTACCCAGTCACGGTAGGCATAGCTCACAAAAACACCTCCATAACCGACTTTTCCCTTATCCTGCAGGATACCTGTATAGAACACATTCTGCTTATCCGTATAAAATCCTCCCGGTACGGCAAACAGTTCATTCTTGGTAATACGATAACCTCCGTAGAGTTCAAAACCTAATCCGATAACCGGAGAAGCCTTCAAACCGATTTTCGCATCCAGCGGTGTATAGGAAGTACGCATCTGCTGTGCAATCGTCCAGTAAGGTGAGAAATCATTCAACCGACGGAAATCATTCAGGCGTGTTCCGCCCAATACATTGAGGTAAGCCACATACGTATCGGCAAACGTATATTCCAGTTTGACATCCGGCGCAGCCTTTAGTCCGCTGCCATAAGCCGTCTGTAAATCCACATAGGCACCCACCCGCAACTTCACGGATTCACCCTGATAGGTGTAGTACGGATTCAATTGCAACAGCGTATAGTCCTGCTGCGACACATCGTGAATCAGGTTGTCCATCTCCAGACCGATGCCCACCTGCTGTTCCTCATTAATGTTTCCAGCCATGAAACCTTCGGTATGGAAAATATTTTCAGAACCATACTCCATGTAATAATTATCATAGCGCAAGCTGAAGCTACGCAAGCCGGTCTGGAAAGCAAACTGTATAGGCAAGTCCTTGTCGCGGGACATCACTCCTACATACCCTTCGCCCAACGTATAACGCTGTGTGGCGGGCCAGTTCTCCACTCCTTCATTCATAGACGGCATATAATTAAATACCTGCGAAGCAAAGGCTCCTCCTAATTTCAGCGCCACTTTCCGGAAATCATGCCGGTAATCCAGCGACGCATCTGTACGGTAAAAACGCGACTTCCACTCCTCTCCTTCCATGAAATGCGGAATATCCCCGTTCAGCCCGTACAAAGAAGCCATGATTCCCAGACGGTCTTTCGAAGAAATATCCCACAGATAGCTTCCTTCCACATCCACATTGTTCAGCATACCGTAAGCCGCACGGACATAGCCCCTGTCGGCTCCCTTCTGAGCCAGTTCTCTGGACATCGCCTCCATAGGAGTAGTTTTCCAGGCTCCCAACGGACGCAAATCCGTTGCATAACTAATGGTCTGCTTCGGAGCCGCCGGCTCCTCCACCTCGGGCATGACATTTACCTTAAAGGCATCCATCACCTCGGGGTTGTACTGATTTTCCACTACCACCGTCCGGTTCAGTGTAGAATCTTTCTCCCCTCCATTCTGCGCACATACCGTAGCTGCGGGCCACAGACCGGCGCAAACCAATATCGTACTTATGTATTTCATCTTACTTTACACTTTTAAGTTTTTCCAGGCGACTTTCAATCATTCCGGCGATGTCATCATCGGCCTGATAATTCTGCTGCAAAGACAACAAATACTGCTTAGCCTCCATCTTGCGGTCCAGCTTCACGTACACATCCGACAACAGGACGAAGCTTCTTGCCAGCCAGTATGCATGCGGTGTGCTGACTTCGATGTATTCCAGCACTTCCTTCTCCGCCTTGGCAGTTTCTCCTTCATCGAAGTAAGTCTGTGCCACCAGGTATTTGGCTTCTGCCCCGTACACATTACGCGTATCCTTAGCCAGTTCGGTCAAATCGGCCAGTGCAGCCTTCTTCTGCCCTTCCGCCAACAACGCCTTGGCACGGAAATACAACGCCTCGCTACGTACCTCCGGAGTCAGCTTGCTCTGCTTGAGCAGTGCCGAAGCAGTCGTTACGGTTTCGGCCCGGTCACCCAACGCACAAGCGCTTCGCAAAGCACCCACTTCCGCCTGCAGACGCTCTTCCTGCACAGCCGAGCGGTCGGCCAAACGCTTGTAGAGGTTCAATGCCTTGGCATATTCCTTCTGGTTGTAAGCCATATCGGCACAAAGCGCCAAAGCCTTTCCTTCGTACTTGCTTCCGGAAAAGCGCAACACTTCTTCCAGACGGGCCGATGCTGCCGCATAATCCTTCTGGTTATAATCAATCAAACCTAAATAATAAGACGCATCCACACTGAAAGCTCCCTGCGGGAACGACTGAAGATAGCGGGTCAGACTGGTCTTCGCTCCAGCAATATCTCCACGCATGTAAGCACGTTCGGCTGCCGTATACGTCAAAGAATCACGTTCGCTCACGTTGAAGGTCGCACCACCGGGTACCGTAGAAGCAAACGCCATATAGTCATCCACTTTATTCAAATCCACATAAATGGACTTCAAGTCACGCTGTGCCAGGCGCGCCTCCGCACTACCCGGATACTTCGTAATGACCTGTTTGTAAGCCGCAATGGCTTCCTCGTAGCGGTCGTTCTGATAATAAAGCAGACCTATTTCATTGGCCGCCTTACGTGAAAGTTCACTTTCCGGATAACGCTGCACCAGCAATGAATAGCGCTTGATGGCATTCTCACTATCCTCCATCTGCACAAAGGCACGTCCCTGTTCATACAGGGCATCGTCCAGATAAGCCGACGACGGATAATCCGTAATCAATTTGTTGAGCACCTGAATCTTTCCGGCATAATCACGCTGCAGTCCTTTCACGATACCCTCCTGGAACAACGAATAATCTCCCAGCGAAGGAGAAGTGACGACAGCCTGCGCATATTGCTGGCGGGCTTCTTCAAAACGGCGCTCATAAAAATAGCAGTCACCGATACGGTTGTACGCGTCGCCTGCTACAGAAGCCTCCTGCGTCCGTCCGTTCTGCACACAGCGGACAAACCAGTCGCGTGCGGAATTATATTGTTTCTGCTTGAACAGACTGTATCCCAAACAGTAAAGAGCCAGTCCGTACTCCTGTGAATTCTTGTCGGTAGCAAACTCCAGATACAGCCGCATGTCATTGGCGGCCTCCGGATAACGCTCCAGACGGTATTTCGATTCTCCACGCCAATAATAAGCATCGGCCTTGGTCTTCTGATTATACTGGCCCAACTGCAAAGAACGGGTAAAATAATCAATGGCATTCCGATAGTCAGCCTGCGCAAACAGCTGTGTTCCCATACGGAAAAGCAGTTTCTGTTTCGCTTCCAGAATGCGGGCACTCGGATGCGTGATTTTCTCGATAGAACGCAACGCCACTTCATAGCTGCGGGTGTTCATATACACCTCTACCAGGTAATCGTTCACCTTTTCAGCATATACCGACGAGGGATATTCGTTCAGGAAGCGTTCGAACACCGTTACCGACTCGGCAAAAGGAGAATAAGACGTTTCATGAATGCAGAGTGCATAATTGAACAAAGCCTGTTCCTGGATGCTACGGTCGAAATCCATGCGCGAAGCCTGCTCGAACGCCATACGTGCCTGATTGCGCTCCTTCAACTGTAATCCGGCCAATCCCATGTGCAGGTAAGCATTCTGAGCCAGTGCATCCTGCGCACCGGTTGCCTCACCCAAACGCGACAACGCCTTGGAATAGACTCCCGTATTAAAATAACTCATACCCAACTTATACATGGCCAGACGGGCAGGCACCTCCTCCGCTTCGTGGTAGCGTTCCAGCGACTGGATGGCAGCCGCATAGTCTTTCTGTCCGTAAGCCGCCTCACCAGAAATACGGCTCATCTGAGCCGCATGCTTCTCTTCCGAATACAAAGCCAGATAAGCATCTGCCACCTTTCGGGCCTGTGCATAATTCCCCTTAATCAGGTAAATGTCGGCAATATAATAAGGTGCCAGTTTCTGGAACTTCCGGTCATCCTGCACCTCACGGAATCCCTGCAAGGCGGTATCATATTTCTGCTGTACGTAATCAATATAAGCCAGGTTGTACACCGCATCATTATGGAAGTCCTTACTCGTCTCTTTCAACACAGCGAACCAGAAAGCCGCATCCTGCAATTTACCGACTTTCAGGTACGACGTACCCATACGCAAGGCACTGGCATCACGTTCTTCATCGGATAAAAGAGAAATGTCACAGCCCTTCAGCGTAGCAATGGTTTCCATATATTTCTCTTCCGAAAAATAGCTGGCCCCTATCAGTGCCTGCACCCGATTGCGGTAACGCGACTCCGGATGTGCTTCCAGGTAATCCGACAGCACTTCCCGGCAATCCGGCATTTTCAATTCATAGGCCGTGCAAGCCAGCATATAGTCCACTTCATCGGCCCAGGCCTTTTCCCCCGCCTGACGGGTATAGCGCACCAAGGTCTGTCGGGCTGCCGCATAATCCTGACGCAAGAACAGCTCCCGTCCCTCGTTGAACAAACGGTCTGCCCCGGTCAGCGGCTCCACCTGCTGCCCGGAAACCGTCAACGGCAAGGCACAACACAGCCCCGCCATCCATATATATTTCTTATATTTACCCATAATCCCTTTTATTTTTTGTTCCGACAGGTTTCCAAAAAGCGTGCGACTCCCTTACGTACAGAGTCCAGCCCGAAATCATCCGGATTCACTTTGTCCAGCGGCATCCACCATGCATCGGCCACATCGTCCATGGCTTTTATCAGATGGTCATCTTTCACCTGACACAAGAAGAACTGGTCGAGTGTATGTACCAGAAAACCGGAGTACAGATACGTGTTGGGCAAGGAAAACAGATATTTCGCTTCCGTCACCACCAGCCCCGTTTCCTCTTTAACCTCGCGTGCTACCCCTTCTTCGCCGGTCTCGAACATATCAATAAATCCACCCGACAAATCCAGCGTGCCCTTGGCAGGTTCCTTCCCCCGCCGGCAAACCAGCAGTTCCCCTTTCCCGTTCAGGATAAAAGCTACTGTAGCCGCACTTGAGTTAAAATAATACACAAACCCGCAGTCCGCACATTTCTTGGACTTCTCATTATGTATTTCAAAATGAGGAGAACCACATACCGGACAAAACTTAAACAATTCCAATGGATGCATAGTTCTTGAGTTTAATAAATAATAAGTCTTACAAAGATAGTGAAAGGTGAGAGAAGTACGAACGAAAAACATGTTTTTCGGTTCTACTTCCCAACCGCATCCTATCTTCGGGGAATCAAAGATAGTCAAATAGAGGCGAACGACTTACACAATTTACCCACAATTTGTTCTTTCACCAAAAATAATCACGTTTTTTTCGGGGAAATAGCATATAGATAAAAAAGTTTTTCTACATTTGCTTACAATATGATAAAAACAAGAACCATTTAGTAATATGGAAAAAATTGATAAACTTGACAAACAGATTCTGGAAATCATCTCACAGAATGCCAGAATCCCGTTCAAAGACGTTGCAGCAGAATGTGGCGTGTCACGTGCTGCCATTCACCAACGCGTTCAGCGCCTGATTGACCTTGGCGTAATTATCGGTTCAGGTTACCATGTAAATCCCAAGAGCCTGGGATATAGCACCTGCACATACGTAGGAATCAAGCTGGAAAAAGGCTCTATGTACAAGAGCGTAGTGGCAGAACTGAAGAAGATTCCGGAAATCGTGGAATGCCATTTCACCACTGGTCCGTACACCATGCTGACCAAGCTGTATTCTACCGATAACGAGCATCTGATGGATTTGCTGAACTCCAAAATTCAGGAAATTCCGGGTGTAACTGCTACGGAAACCTTGATTTCACTGGAACAGAGCATCAAGAAAGAAATTCCCATCCGTAAAGACGCCGACGAATAATGGAATGGATTGACAGTCTTCATTGGGAAGGAATCCTCATTGGCATCTGCACATTCCTGATTATCGGTCTGTTTCATCCGGTAGTAGTCAAAGCGGAATATTATTGGGGAACGCGCTGCTGGTGGATTTTTCTGCTATTGGGCATCGCCGGCCTCATCGGTTCCGTACTGGTAAGTCAGATTCTGCTGTCGACCCTGTTGGGAGTTTTCTCATTCTCTTCTTTCTGGACCATCAAGGAGGTCTTCGAACAGCGCGAACGTGTGCTGAAAGGCTGGTTCCCGATGAATCCGAAGCGGAAGAAGGAATATGAACAGTAAATCATATAATATGTGAATATCAAAAGGGATACCTTAACGGTATCCCTTTTTTCATACCCTTTATCAGACCATACCTCTCCTCCACCTCAGAAAATAGCGGAATGCTTTGAAGTTAATGTTTTTTCTTCTAAGTATCTTTTACGTTTCCCTTACGGAAAACATACAGTTCCCTGCCGTGAACCGTACGGTTTCCACAGCGGAACCATACGGTTTCGGAGTGAGAAACATAAAAAAATGCCTGAAGTTTCCGAGAAAACATTCAGGCACTATACAAAACAGATTCTTTATTCTTTTACATCCTTTTCGGGCGCATATTCCTGCAACGTCAATTCTCCTCGCAGCACCCCCAAGGCATTCATGGCCAATGCTCCCATTTCATCCTCACCGGGAATTACCACAATCGGAGCCAGACCTTCCAGCCATTCACGCAACCCCTGGATGCAATAGTCATTGAAAGCGATACCTCCAGTCAGAATCACGGCATCGGTCTGTCCGTGAAGTGCGATATGCATGGCACCGACCTGCTTGGCTACCGTATAAAGCATGGCATCCAGCACCAGCTTGTGCTTTTCGGCTCCGGCATGTGCCCAACGGATAATACTCTGCACATCAGTAGTACCCAAATGAGCCACCAGACCTCCCCGACCGTTTATCATCTTACGGATTTCGGCGTAGGTATATTTCCCGCTGAAACACATATCTACCAACTGCCGGGCCGGCAACGTTCCTGCCCGCTCCGGACTGAAAGGCCCCTCTCCATTCAAGGCGTTATTGACATCGACTACCTTTCCATAATGATGGGCACTGACCGAGATACCTCCTCCCAAATGGGCTACAATCAGATTTAGTTCTTCATACTTTCGTCCGATACGAGCTGCATAACTGCGGGAAACAGCCCGACTGTTCAGGGCATGGAAAATGGAGATGCGCGGCAGTTCCGGAATACCGGAGATACGGGCCAAATCGCGCAACTCATCGGTCACTACCGGATCGGCCAAATAAGAAGGACAACCGGCACAATGCGCAATCTCATCGGCAATCCAGGCCGCCAGATTCGATGCGTGTTCCATATCGGCATGCCATAAATCATGCTTGATTCGCTCGTTAATCTGATACACTCCTCCGGGAGTAGGTTTCAACAAGCCTCCACGGGCAATCACGGCATCAAAGACAAGCGGAATGCCAGCCTTCTCCAGCGTATCGTGCACACACTTGCGACGGTACTCATATTGTTCATTGATATGGTGAAAGTCGGCCAACTCCTTGGAAGGATGCGCAATGCTTTCACGCCAGATGGGATTCTCATTCTCGTAGACTGCCAGCTTCGTAGAAGTGGAGCCCGGGTTGATGACAAGTATCTTCATAAGGTCTAGTTTTATTCTTTTCGCGTCCCTGCCAGACATGCCAGTACCAGACTATAGTACTTAGAGTTTCCGGAGTCACTCCGCGAAGGCACTACTACCGGTGCGATGGTACCGGTCAGCATACCTGCCATATTCGCATCGCCAAACAGAGACAGGGTTTTGTAAAACGTATTGCCCGATTCTATATTAGGGAAAATCAGAATATCTGCATTGCCTACCACTGGTGAGGAAAGTCCTTTTATCTCCCCGCTGTGCTTGTCGCAGGCGGTCTTGGCATCCATCGGCCCGTCGATAAAGACTTTTCCGAAACGGCCTTCCTGCGCTTCTTTTTTCAGTTCCACGTAACTCAGGGTATGAGGAAATTTCTCGTTGATTTTCTCCGTGCAGTGTATCAGTGCCACCCGGGGTTCTTCGCATCCCAACGTACGACACAAAGCCAGGTCGTTGGCAATCATTGAACGGTATTGTTCCAAAGTAGGACGAGGAATTACTGCCGCATCCGAGAAAAACAGCAGTTTATGATACAAAGGTATCTGAGCCACGGCCACATGGCTCAGCACCCCTCCTTCGGGTAACAGTCCCTCTCCTTTTTTCAAGACCGCACGCAGCAGGTTGTCGGTATTGATAAGTCCCTTCATCAGGACTTCCGCCTCGCCCGTGCGTACCAGTTGCACAGCCAGCACGGCCGCTTCATCCGGTGTTCCAGCCTCATAAATACGTACAAAGTCGGGGGAGGCTGCCCGCAAGTCGAGCGCTTCTTTTAAGTGAGCAGAATCTGTGACCAGCAGATATTCAGCAATCTCCTCTCTCAGGCTACGGATAATGACATATTCCGTGTGCGGATCGTTCGGGCAGACTACCGCCACTTTCCGTCGTATACCACGTGAACGCAGGCAATTGACCATCTGAGAAAGGGTTCGAATCAGTTCCATATCATTAGATTTTAAACAAATATGAGAAAATAATTCGAATAAATATCTATTTGGGATGCTAATTAATGCTATAGAGCCGGAGGAGGAAAAATCCTCCCAACGTCAATTTGTCGATAAAATCCTACGAAGTACGTATTATATGCTACAATCGTGCAAAGAGATATACCTACTTTTGCAGAAAATTATACATAATACTTACCATGAAAAATATATTCTGCTTTTTAACCTTATTGTTCAGTCTCTGTGCAAATGCACAAATCACAGAACGTACATTGCCCGCCGAATGGAAGCACCTTATCGATGGAGGGCGGTTTAAAGACCGGTTTCTGCCTATGCCCGACGGGAAGTCCGGCAAAAATGTGTGGGGAACTGACTCGGTACGTCTCCGGTACGTTGACAACGGGATTGAGAATCCGGAACTTTCTTTCTGGGGAGGAAACATTCTCAAAGGTAAGGATAACAAATACCATCTCTTTGTCTGCGGATGGCCGGAAAACTCGCCTAAGGGACACATGACATGGCCCAAATCTACCGTATTCCATACGACAAGTGACTGTTTAAGCGGACCTTATACCATCTGCGACACGATTGGGAAGGGACATAATCCGGAAGCATTTATACTAAAAGACGGACGTCCCGTGGTGTACGTTATCGACGGATATTACATTGCGGACAGCCTGAATGGGCCGTGGACGTACAGTCATTTCACCTTCGACAAGAGAAACAGAAAAATCATTGAGGGGCTGTCTAACCTGACCTTTGCCAGAAGAGGTGACGGTTCTTATCTGATGGTATGCCGCGGAGGAGGTGTGTGGATCAGTGAAAATGGTATCTCTCCCTATCAACAGGTAAGTGACAGAAGTGTGTATCCGGACGTAAACGGGGAATTTGAGGACCCGGTTATCTGGAAAGACAGCTTGCAATATCACCTTATCGTCAACGACTGGCTGGGAAGAATTGCCTACTACCAGCGCTCCATTGACGGTATCCACTGGATTACGGAGGAGGGCGAAGCTTACACTCCAGGAATAGCTGCTCACAAGGATGGCTACAAGGAAAACTGGTTTAAGTATGAGCGCATGAAAGTGTTCCAGGATGAATACGGACGCCCTATTCAGGCCAACTTTGCCGTTATCGATACCATCAAATGGGAAGACCATCCCAATGACCTGCACAGCTCAAAGAATATATGTATCCCTCTGAACAAAGGATTACGTTTGTCTGTCCTGAACGAGGATACGATTACCGCCCAGACCAAGGAAATCAAGGTGCTGGTAAAAGCAGAGGAAGGGGTTGACTTCAAGGATTTCGACATGAAATCGTTGAGATTCGGAAGCTCCTCGGACGTAAATTACGGAAAGGGATGCAAGGCTATCAAACGTATCGCTTCGGGCAAGGACCTGATTATCGTATTCGATGGCAGAAACAATACCATCAGAAAAGATGAATTTGCTCCCAAACTGCTCGGAAAGACGAAAAAAGGAGATTTGCTGTACGAATATGCCAGACTGCCTTACGTCAATTATCATCCGGCATGCCTGTCGGCGGCATATCCTATGGCGTATGACAAGCAATTGGAACTGGAAGTGAAGAATTTCGGTTTGTCCACCTCAAAAGAAACAGACCTGACCGTACTGGTCAATGGAGTAAAACTGGCAGAAGGACGGGTGAAAGTGCTTTCACCGTATGAAAGTGTAAAACTTAGCCTGCCTTGCATACACGCGGCCAAGATTGACAACCAGACTTTATTTACGATTGTGTACAGCCAGCACGGTAAGGAAATCCGCAAAGAGACCATACAGAACTTCGACTGATAACACATTATCTTATACACACGAATGGGGAATACGAGCTTCTTTTTAGAAAGTATTGTATTCCCTTTTTTATGAGACTCTATCTCAATTGTCAATTATTTACTTTATTCCTTCTTTTCTTGTGCACATAATTCGCAAGTTCTCTCTATATTTGCCTTACTTGGTAAATAAAGAAGGAACACATGAAAACAAATTTTTCTTTCGATATGCAGGCCCTCGACGAGGGCATTCACAGCCGCTTCCCCAATCATAAGGAAGCACCGCTTATCGGACTTACCGGAAACTTCAGCGACGGAAATCTAACATTGGCTCCGGGGTATTATCAGTCCATCATCCAGGCCGGAGGGGTACCGGTGGTCATTCCTCCCTACGAGGATGTAAACTTGCTGATTAATACGCTTGATCAGCTTGACGGGCTGTTGCTCACCGGAGGAGGCGACTTGAATCCGTTATTCCTGCACGAAGATCCTATCCGGGAACTTCACAGCATCAATCCGTACCGCGACCGTCAGGAACTGATTCTGACGCGTCTGGCTGCCAACCGACAGATTCCGATATTAGGTATCTGCCGAGGGATGCAGGTCATCAATGCGGCATTGGGAGGCACACTCTATCAGGACATCTATGCACAGAAGGATACCCCATCGATTAAACACAGTCAGGATTTGGAACGGAGTTTCCCATCGCACAGGGTAGAGTTAGCAGAAGGCAGTCTGTTGGCACGTATCTTAAACGCCAAGGAGGTAGCTGTAAATTCTTTCCACCATCAGGCCGTGAAAGAAGCTGCTCCGGGTTTCCGTGTATCGGCCACGGCATCCGATGGAGTAATAGAGGCGATTGAAAGCACAGAGTACAAATCTATTATAGGGGTACAGTGGCATCCGGAGTGTTTCATCCTGAATCAAGACAAGTGTATGATGCCGTTGTTCGGATGGCTCGTCCGTGAAGCTGGCTCATTCCAGAAAGCCAAGAAGCTGCATGAGCGTCTGCTGATTCTCGACACGCACTGCGATACTCCGATGTTCTTCGACCAGCATATCCGCTTTCACGCACGGGACCCGAAGATTAAAGTGGACCTGCATAAAATGACGGAGGGACGGCAGGATGCGACCATCATGGTGGCTTACCTGGAACAGAAGGAACGTACGGATGAAGCGCTGTTGGCTGCAACGGCCAAGGCAGACCGCCTGCTGAATGAGATTGAGGAGATGGTGGCTATGAACTGTACGGCTGTGGACATCGCTTATTCTCCAAACGACTTATACCGTCTGAAACGGGAAGGAAAGAAGGCCATTATGTTGGGCATTGAAAACGGATATGCCATCGGAAAGGATTTAAGCCAGGTAGCACATTTCCGGAAACGGGGTGTAGTGTATATGACGCTCTGCCACAATGGAAACAACGACATCTGTGGTTCTGCACGCTACAATGAAGAAAACTTAGGAGTTACTCCGTTTGGGGAGCAGGTTATTCAGGAGATGAACCGCCTGGGAATGATGGTAGATTTGTCACACAGTGGGGAACGGACATTCTACGAGACACTGGACATCAGCAGCCAACCGGTTGTTTGTTCACATTCTTCCAGCCGTGCGCTCTGCGACCATCCCCGTAACCTGACCGACGACCAGCTTCGTGCCATAGCCCGCAAGGGAGGCGTGGTACAGGTATGCTTGTATAGCGGCTTCCTCCGTAAGGAGCGTCCGGCTCACATCTTGGATGCCATCGAACACCTGAATCACATGGTGAACGTGATGGGTATCGAACATGTGGGAATCGGCAGTGACTTTGACGGTGACGGAGGTATTATCGGATGCAACGACTCTTCGGAAATGATCAATCTGACTCGTCAGTTGCTTCATGAACGGTACAACGAGGAAGACATCCGGCGCTTTTGGGGAGGTAACTTCTTGCGTGTCATGCAGCAAGTTCAGGAGAATGGCTCCTACAAATAAAGTTTAAAACCCGATTGCCATTGCAAGGCGTGTACAAAAATAAGTTTACCTTTGCACCACAATCAAAACAAGTGAATTATGATTTCAATAAAGAATATGCTGGCAGTAACAGCTTTAATGACAGGAGGGGCTTTCATCTCTTGCGGAAACAGTCAGAAGAACAGCCAGCAAATAGAAGAATCTGAAGCGGCTATAGTGCAGGCACCGGCATTCAATGCGGATAGTGCATACGCTTACATTGCCGCACAGGTGCAATTCGGACCTCGTGTTCCTAATACGGAAGCTCACCGGAGATGCGGCGATTACCTGGCCGCACAACTGGAGAAATTCGGTGCGAAGGTGTACAGCCAGCATGCGGATTTAGTGGCCTATAATGGTACCATCCTGAAATCGCGCAACATCATCGGGGCTTACCAGCCGGAAAACAAAAAGCGGGTGATGCTGTGTGCGCACTGGGATAGCCGTCCATACGCTGACCAGGATGAAAAGTCTAATCACCAGAAACCGATAGATGGAGCCAACGACGGTGCCAGTGGTGTAGGTGTATTGCTCGAAATTGCCCGTCAGATTCAACAGCAGGCGCCACAAGTCGGCATCGACTTGATATTCTTCGATTCAGAAGATTACGGCACACCGGACTTCTACGAAGGTACTTACAAACCAGATACGTGGTGTCTGGGTTCGCAGTATTGGGGCCGCATTCCTCACGTACCTGATTACAAGGCTCGGTTTGGTATCTTGCTTGATATGGTAGGCGGAAAGAATGCCACATTCTACTATGAAGTATTCTCCAAGCAGACGGCAAACAATGCCATGAAGAAAATCTGGAAAATGGCCGACCATCTGGGTTACAGCAATTACTTCATCAAGGAAGACGGAGGACAGGTTACCGACGACCATGTGTATGTAAACCAGTACCGCCAGATTCCGTGCGTAGATATTATTCACTACGACACGCAAAGCAACACTGGCTTTACCCCGACCTGGCACACACTGGACGACAGTTTAGAGAATATTGACAAAGCCACTCTTCAAGCCGTAGGACAAACGGTGATGGGGGTAATTTATAACGAAAAATAATTAAACATTACCGCAATGAAAACTATCAATGAACTCCAGGACGAAGTAATCGAAGAATTCAGCGACTTCGACGATTGGATGGACAAATATCAGCTGCTGATTGATTTAGGCAATGACCAGCAGCCGCTTGACCCGAAATATAAAACCGAACAGAACCTGATTGACGGCTGTCAGAGCCGCGTTTGGCTGCAAGCTGATCTGGTAGACGGCAAAGTGGTATTTCAGGCAGAGAGCGACGCATTAATCGTAAAAGGTATCATATCTTTACTTATCCAGGTGGTATCTGGACACACACCTGACGAAATTCTGGAATCTGACCTTTACTTCATTGAGAAGATTGGACTAAAAGAACACCTCTCACCAACCCGTAGTAATGGTCTGCTTGCCATGGTAAAACAAATGCGCATGTATGCCTTAGCATTCAAAGCCAAAATGCAAGAAGCATAATCTCACAAAAGATTATCAAGGTAATCACATAAAAGGCTCGCGAAGCAGGTTTAAATCTGATTTCACGAGCCTTTTTTATTGACAATGTCTGCCCAAGGCCTTGATGCTTTTCGGCTCCAATAGAGCATAAAAAAAGGCTATGCAAACGCATAACCTTTTAAGTATATAGCATGTTACAGAATTATTCAGCTTTAGGGGCTTCCTCTGTAGTAGCTTCAGTTGCAGTAGCTTCAGCAGCCGGTGCTTCTGCAGTTGCAGCTGATTTCTTAGAACGACGAGTACGAGTAGCTTTCTTGGCAGCTGTCTTAGCCATGTTCTCGTTGTAGTCAACCAATTCGATGAAACACATTTCAGCGTTATCACCCAAACGGTGACCAGTCTTGATAATACGAGTGTAACCACCCGGACGATCAGCAACTTTTACAGAGATTTCTTTGAACAGTTCAGTTACAGCATATTTGTCCTGAAGATTGCTAAATACAACACGACGTGAGTTAGTAGTGTCATCTTTAGATCTTGTAATCAGCGGCTCAACGAACTTCTTCAAAGCTTTAGCCTTCGCAACAGTCGTAGTGATTCTTTTGTGCTTGATCAAAGAACATGCCATGTTTGACAGCATTGCATTTCTGTGAGAAGCAGTACGACCTAAATGGTTGAATTTTTTATTATGTCTCATTGTTTATTCTTTGTCTAATTTATACT
>PPYE01319948.1_pt1 | contig 45069 bp, 40 predicted proteins | sample 1559881 | NCBI WGS metagenome assembly PPYE01 (sample SAMN08240022, study PRJNA423297) | Human gut metagenome, whole genome shotgun sequencing project.
CTTTACAAGAAAGATATCATCAAAAAATATAGTATACAAAATTTCTATTCCGGGTAAAGTTAAGAACTTACCCATAAACATTTTATCCCTACAGGAGTTTATTAAGATTGAATTTAGCCATCTATAAACTTAATACGAAAAGATGAAAGTGAAAAAGTATTTTCCGTCAGATACATATATTGAAAGAGAGATTAGTTGGATGTATTTTAATCATCGCATATTAATAGAAGCAAGCAAAGAAGAAACACCCCTGTTGGAGAGATTAAATTTTCTGGGGATATACTCCAATAATCTGGATGAATTTTTTCGTGTAAGGGTTGCTATCCTTAACCGGATTCTGAGTTGCCAGGAAAAGTTTATAAAAAAAGAAAGAGCAATAGCAGCTTACACAATCAAGCAAATAAATAAACTGAATACCCATTTCAGCAAAGTTTTTGAAGATGTATTTGCCAGCTTATGGAAAGCACTGGAGGATGAAAATATTTATATGATAAATGAAACCCAGTTAAACGAATTTCAAAAGAAACATATCATTGATCTTTATAAGACACAACTGAGTAGTGCTACAATCCCATTATTTTTAAATTCGGCAAAACAGTTGCAGTATGAAACGGATAAGAATCTTTATTTGGCCATAAAGCTGACACAAATTAACCCGCACAATAAGCGGATTATAAAAGATTATGCCTTGATTGAGTTGCCTGTGGCAGAGTTTGGTCGGTTTATTTGCCTGCCTCAGGAAAACAGTAAACATCATATTATCTTTCTGGAAGATGCCATTCGTTACTGCTTACCTATGATTTTCACAGGTATGGAATATTCCAACTATGAGGCTTATTCTTTCTCTTTCACCAAGGATGCGGAAATGGAGATAGACTCTGACGTAAATTATGGAGTGCTTCAAAAGATAGATAAAGGAGTAAAGAGCCGTAAAAAAGGGAATCCTATCCGTGCAATATATGATAAGGAGATGCCGAAAGATCTGTTAAAGCAGGTATTTGAAAAACTTAGCTTAAATAAATCTGATGTAAAAGTAGCCGGAGGAAGGCATCATAATTTAAAAGACCTGATGAAATTCCCGGAATGCGGGAGAAAAAATTTAAAGTTTCCTACTCAACCTCCCCTCTATAAACCTGAATTGTTCGGGAAAGAAAGTGTATTCAAAGTAATCCGCAATAAAGATCAATTCTTGCATTATCCCTATCACAGCTTTGACTCATACATATTATTATTACGCGAAGCAGCTATCAACAAGAAAGTAAAAAGTATAAAGACAAGCCTCTACCGGGTGGCTAATCAGTCAAAAGTGGTTAAAGCCCTAATCAGTGCTGCAAAAAACGGGAAAAAGGTAACTGTAGTAATCGAATTGATGGCCCGTTTTGATGAAGCATCAAACATTGACTGGTCAAAAAAGATGGAAGATGCAGGGATTAATGTCATATTTGGTGTGGAGGGATTAAAAGTGCATTCAAAAATTACCCATATCTCTACTACAGAAGGAGATATAGCTTGTATCTGCACCGGAAATTTTCATGAAGGGAATGCACGTACCTACACGGATATTGCTCTAATGACAGCTCATCGCCCTATTGTACATGAGGTAAATATCGTCTTTAAGTTTATAGAAAAACCTTATATACCTGTAAATTTCAAAGAGCTGCTCGTATCTCCTAATGATATGAGGCGCAAGTTGATTCAACTAATTAATAAGGAAATCAAAAATAAACAGAATGGAAAAGAAGCTTATATATTAATAAAGGTAAACCATATCACGGATAAGGCTTTAATAGATAAACTGTATGAAGCCTCTAATGCCGGGGTGATAATCAATATGGTAGTGAGGGGGAATTGTTCTATTATTACAGGGATACCCGGGCTAAGCGAAAATATTTATATTAACGGAATTATTGATCGCTATCTGGAACATTCACGCATCTTCATTTTTGCAAATAGCGGTGATGAAAGATATTATATCGGCTCTGCCGATTTGATGCCCAGGAATATGGATTTAAGGATAGAAGTGTTGACACCTGTGTATGACAAAAGCATTCAAAGGCAGTTGAAACAAATTATTGAGTTTGGCTTACATGATAATACGCATGCATATATTGTAGATGGCAGCGGAAAAAATCTACCCTGGACAACGGAAGATACTACCCCCTTCCGTTCTCAGGAAGAGCTTTATAAGCTTTATAAAAAAGAAATTCTGGCAAATCAAAGAAATAAGCGTAAAGTTATTCAATAACAATAACTAAAGCTTCATCTATAGGTGCCCAATCATATACATACTTTGCATTGGATGTTGCTACACGTACACACATGTGAGAACGAGGTGTAGTGCCCAAGGAAGAACTGGTTTCTATTTCAGCAGTTCTGGGTTTATTGACAGGGATTCCATGAATATATCCTCCCTGGCAAAAGCGGCTTGCATGTGGAGCATATCCGGCAATATTTGAAGTACCGTCTACCAGATAATACATCTTCGGTTTCTTCTCTTGCACTACAAATATGCCTAAAGGTGTTTCATGTTTGTACGGAGGGCTATGTACACCGGTTGTAGACTTGTTCATAAACCGAACAAACCACTTGGAGCCGACTTTTTCCAAACCTGTAATATTCTGATTCTCCCGGTCTACAAAAATAACCTTATCAAATACACGTGGTTCTATTGTTTTTGCATACTTTACAGGCACCATCCATTCACCATCAAAGTATATTGCTGAAACTTTAATATGTTCACTACTGTCATTCACCGTATCCAGTACTCTCACAAGAGTACCATCCATTCCATACCGTTCGGGCGTCTCCAAATCTGTTAAAGAATAAAGAGGAGCAGCTTGATGTCTTTCCGTGCCGTATTGATCCGAGACACGCTTAAACTCATTCCTTTTAAAATCTTTCACTAAGGGAGCCTCTCCATTTACATTTCTACGATTTTGCAAAACAGCCCAAGGAATTGGTCTCTGTTGTACTGAACTTAATAACTCTAATTTTTCCCGTATTTTATTCCATTGAAAAACGCGTGTAGTATCTTTATAAGGATATTCATCTTCTAAAGTATACTTATCATAAAGAATATCTTTTTCGATAATTATTTCCTCAGGTGTGTCTTCTACTATTACAATGGAATCATTATTTAAGCTTATTGAATCATTTACATTTGATAAATCTGCAGCTCCACTACCACTCCTCTCTTGACATGCAGTAAAAGCAAACAGTAACCCCGTTATTAAGATAATCTCTAATCTCATCATCCCTTCTTTATATGAAGCCTATCGGTGGAGCTAATTTATTAACCCTGGTCACATTAACCAATTAATATACCACTGATCAGCTGTTATTGATAAAAAATCTATGTCTCTCCACAAGAAACAACTTATTCAGGATAATGTTTGTCGTATATGATCTATGACTATTTTTATCTCTTTAATAACTTTCTCCGTTTGTTGCTTTATTTCATCCGAAAAGTCTACTTCTTTTTGGCTTTCAAGCCAAGCCAACACCGGTCTCACTTCCGTTGCATTAATTAGGGTAAATAAAGGGATTAATTTATGTGCCAGTCTGGATATATCCTTTGCATCTTCTTTTTCTAATGCCTTTTGTAAAAGCAATATATCTTTCTCTGTTTCGACAACAAACGTTTCGATTATAACCCTTGATGCTTCTTCATCGTCTTCAGAAAAGGATGTCAATGCTGAGATATTCAATCCTGATGAAGTTTCTTTTTCTTCTTCATCATCTTCAAAAAATTCAATGTTTGTATTTACAGGAGATAAAGAGATGTTTTCAAGTACCTGATACAGTTCTTTAACACTGAAGGGTTTGTGTAAACAATCTGTAAATCCATGTTTTAGAAAATACTCCCGATCCATATCACTACGTGCTGTTACTGCGACTACGGGGATAGACTTCATCTGAGGTACTGCAGAAGCTCTTAAAAGCTTAAGCAGATCAAAACCGCTGATTGCCGGCATCTGAACATCTGTTAATAATATATCAAATGTCTCTTCCCGCAAATGCTCGATTAATTCTTCCAGCTGTTCACAACATGTTACAGAAATATTTTTTTGTTCAAGCATAGCTGCAGTTAAGGTCAACTGAATTTTATCATCATCTATCAGCAGTATCCTTATGCCTTTACTAACTGAAGGTACATTTTCGTCTGACGAATTATTTTCTTTCTGTATACTTGTTTCCTCTGCAAAACGAATCGGCAGAAATACCGTAAAAGTGCTTCCCTTACCTTCTATACTATCTACTTGTATACTTCCTTCCAGAAGTGTTATCAGCTTATGTACAATAGAAAGTCCTAACCCGGATCCCTCTTCTCCCTGAGCATCGGGTAAACGAATAAATTCCTGGAAAATACGGTCTCTGTCTTTAGCAGCCATTCCTTTTCCCGTATCGGAAACTACAATACAAAGTTTACCTCCGTCAGAATAGACTTTTAAAGAAACATTTCCCTGAATTGTAAATTTTATAGCATTAGAAAGGAGGTTGCTAACAATCTGCCGGATACGTAACGGATCACTTACAATATTTCTGTCCAAATCTAATGATATTTCATAATTAAGACCTAATCCTTTAGTGGTTGCTAAAGGTTCAAAACTGGTTTTTATTTCGTCAAATAAATGATGTGGATTAAATATTACATCATTTACTTCCAGTTTATTCAACTCGAGTCTGTGAAAGTCAAGTAAGTCATTTACCAATTTTAGCAGATGTTCCGAAGAAGATTTAATATTGCCCATATAAAACTTTTGCCGTTCGTCTCCAATCAGGCGAGCCAAAAGATCTGCATATCCGATTATGGAACTAAGAGGTGCCTTGAAATCATGGGTGATAGTCATTATCAACCTCTCACGCACTCTTAATAACTCTTCAGCATCTTCCTTAGCCTTTTCCAGTTTACGCCGGTAGCGGCCGATACGAATTAAATCTATAAGTATAAGGAATAATAGTATGACGGAAAAAATCACTGCACCTACTGCAATTACTCCCAGTTTATCTATTGCTTTACGACGTACATCCTGCTGATACTCAACTTCACGGAGAGCATTCAATTGCATCTGCTGTTCTGTCGATTGTATAATACTATCAATACGCGCATACAGTTGCTCATTGATCTTACGCAGTTTCCTGTTGTTCCTTTCTATAGCTTTTTGTTTCTTCTGATTATTCAAACTAACAACTTTCATTGTATGTTGAACTGAATCAGCCTCGCCAGGAGGTTGCTCACCAATAATCGTATCCGTAATAAACTCTACCGACCTGTTTAATAATACTTCTGTGTCTTTAGATGGAGAAAAAGCCTCAGCCAGCCTCCGGAAAAAACGTTTTTTGGGAGCCGGTTTTACTACCGAGTCACGTTTCTCAATTATTCTGTGTTGTACCCGTTGTTGGGTAACGGTAAAATCCTGCCCGGCAACATAATAACTTATCTCTTGCAATAACTTCCGACTCTCATCTATTTCACTAAAAGAATAAAGAATGTCAAGTGTACGTTCATCTTTTTCCTGAACTAAACTTAATAAACTATCTAATTTTAAATCATACTCCACATCGGATAAAGTTACCTTCTCCATTTCCTCACGTATAAAAGAAAGGGAATACACTAAAAGGCATAGTAACAGAATAGTTCCTACAAGGATTTTGACTATTGTAACATGAGAAGGTGCTTTCATAACCTATATAAAGATTGCTATATTATAAAATATATAATTCATTGTGTTTGTCAGGATACAAAAATACAACTTTCTACGTTCTATTTTAACAAAACTTCTTAATATTCCCTACAATTTTATACAACTTTGTATAAAACTCTATAACTTTGCAATGTAAAATGCAAGACCTATACAATGAGATCCATATTAATTGTTGAAGATGATATCACCTTTGGAATGATGCTAAGAACCTGGCTGGAAAAAAAAGGGTTCAAAGTTTCATCCGCCGGTACTGTGGCACGTGCCTGTAAGGCTTTGGAAACACAATCTTTCCATATCATACTTTCCGATTTACGCCTTCCTGATAACGATGGTATCTATTTATTAAAATGGATGAAGGACAAAATGCTTGATATTCCTATGATTATAATGACAAGCTATGCTGAAATCCATTCTGCCGTGCAAGCTATTAAATTAGGCGCATGTGATTATATTCCAAAGCCCGTTAATCCGGAAGAACTCTTAAAAAAGATCGGCGAAGCTCTCCAGATACAAAATATCGGAATGCCCTTCCCCGATACCAGTGTGGGAATTCCTAATTTTTACATTGAGGGAGAAAGTGAGGTTTCGAAACAACTACATAAATATGTAAACCTTGTGGCACCCACCACAATGTCAGTGCTTATAAATGGTGCAAGTGGAACCGGAAAAGAATATGTAGCCCAAAGAATACATCAGTTAAGTAAGCGTAGTAAAAAACCTTTTGTAGCAATAGACTGTGGCGCAATTCCCAAAGAGCTGGCTGCTTCTGACTTCTTCGGTCATATAAAAGGTTCATTTACCGGAGCTGTAAGTGATAAGACAGGAGCTTTCGTTATTGCAAACGGCGGAACACTCTTTTTGGATGAGATCGGCAATCTGAGCTATGAAACCCAAGTACAATTATTACGTGCTTTACAAGAACGAAAAATACGTCCGGTAGGTTCGAGTAAAGAAATTAAAGTCGATATCCGCCTGATATGTGCTACAAATGAGAATTTGGAACAGGCAATAGAAAAAGGCACATTCCGTGAAGATCTCTACCATCGTATTAATGAATTTACTTTAGAAATACCCAACCTGAAAGATCGCCGTGAAGATATCTTATTATTTGCAAATTTCTTTCTGGATCAATCTAATAAAGAATTGGAAAAAAACTTAGTTGGTTTTGACGAACAAGCTTCAGCTGCTATACGCAATTATTCGTGGCCGGGTAACCTTCGACAATTAAAGAATGTTATTAAAAGGGCTACTTTACTGGCGCAAACCAATTTGATTTCCCTTTCCGATCTTGGGGAAGAAATTAATCAGACACCGGATTCTCTTTCACTATCTTTTGATAAAGAAGAAATAGAAAAGAAGCGAATTATTGAAGCATTACAGATTGCAAACAATAATAAAAGTAAAGCAGCACAATTATTGAATATAGACCGAAAAACTCTCTATAATAAGCTTAAGCTTTACCAATTAGACAATTAAAGACACACAAGATAACTCTTTTCCTATAAGGTGTAGAATAACGTCTCATTTGCCCTCATGAATCTCCCCATTATTCCACACCTTTATTTATCTTTATAAATTTAATTCATTGATATTTAAATAGATAAGCCTACATTATAAAGTTTGGCATGCTATTTGATTTCTATATTATGCACATATCGACAAGATATATGCATAATGCAAAACATTATAAACTAAAAAAGAAGTTATTAATAGGACATTTACAATATTATGAATTTTGGAGCTGTAACATGAGGGAGACCTTCAAGCGGAATTTAAACTAAACAATTCCTAGAAACCACCTATGAGTGAGTGAAGACTATCCACAAACAATGATTATACGTATTTTTGTCTTTGACACTGTCAATAGTTCATTTTGATTATCTTATTAGAGGGCATATAAGGATTTATAAATGAAAAACAAACAATACTGATTAATCTATTGCCGGATAGTCTTCCTAATTAAAAACTACTTGATTATAATTGGAATCACGTTAACTGTAATTTCATAAAATTCACCTTCCATAAGTCTGAGTATTTCAACTAAATGCTTATATTTAATGTTACTTATTTGATAAAGTTTTCAATAGATCGAATAAAGGCATTATTTAAATTCTTTATCAATAATTAATTTCTAACCAATAATAAATCATAAAAGCTCAAGAAAATGAAAGCATTAGATCAAAAAGTAGCTATTGTAACGGGAGGTGGCTCAGGATTTGGTAGGGCAATGTCTAAGCTGTATGCCGAAGAAGGCGCTAAAGTTATTGTTTCCGATATCTCAGAAGAGTCCGGTGGAGAGACTGTAGACATTATAAAAAATGCCGGTGGAGAAGCTATATTTGTAAAAGCAGATGTAGGTGTGCCTGAAGATAATGAAAAGCTGGTTAAAGAAGCCGTTAAGACTTTCGGGAGACTCGATATTGCTTTTAACAATGCAGGTATCGGAGGAGCCAGTGCACCTATTGGCGAATACTCGATTGAGGCATGGAATAAAGTTATCCTGATCAATCTTTCAAGTGTATTTTACGGAATGCATTATCAGATTCCCCAAATGATTAAAAACGGTGGAGGTGTAATTGTTAATATGTCATCTGTACTCGGACAGGTAGGCTTCGCAGGCTCCTGCGGATATGTGGCTGCAAAACATGGAGTTGTAGGGCTTACTCAAAATGTAGCTTTGGAATACGGACAACAGAATATACGGGCAAATGCAGTAGGTCCGGGTTTTGTTGAAACACACCTGACAGAAACATTAACCAGCGATAAAGAAGTCTATGATTTTTTGGTATGCAAACATCCAATGGGAAGACTGGGCAAAATAGAGGAGATTGTAGACCTTGTGTTGTGGTTAAGCAGTGACAGATCATCCTTCTGCAATGGAGGATATTATGCTGTAGACGGTGGCTATTTAGCTAAGTAATAAGAATTCAAGTTATATATCTATTCCCCATTATCAGACTATTCGAATAATGGGGTTTTTTAATGTGAAATATGCATTATCCCGGTATATGCACTTTCTCACCCAAATACTTAGGCTGCTTATTAGTAATAAGATCAACAAATACTTTTACCCTGGCAAATAATTCCCTTACCTTAGTTTTAAAGCCTGCACGCGCATCTACATCTTTGGCATTAAATCCGATAGCATCTATTCCAAAATATGTAGCTAAGTAAATAGCTCTTTCGTTATGAAACTTCTGGGATATAATTGTTATGCTGTTCTGACTAAATATCTCATTTGCCCTCACTACTGAATCCAAAGTTCGAAATCCGGCATAATCCAAATAAATAGCAGATGAAGGTATTCCTTTCCGGATGAGTGCATCTTTCATTTCCTGAGGCTCATTATAATTATTCCTACTATTGTCTCCACTAGCTATAATATATCTTATTTTATTAGCTTTATAAAGCTGCACAGCCGCATCAATCCTGTAATCGAAATAAAGGTTATTATTTCCATTACTTAATGTGGAAGAAGTACCCAGCAGTAGCCCTACCCTATTATAAGGGATGGATAAAACATCTGAATAAACTTTTTTATTCCCATAACTTTCAATTATATAATTACTCATAGGAATACCAATTATAATACAAACACCTATAATAATAAGCAAATACCACATAATTTTCCTGAATATTTTTTTCTTCTTCATTTCTTCATTTTTTTAGATCCATACTCTTTCTTATCATATGGCGGCATTTTATCCTGTTCTCAAAAACAGTTTTCTTATAATGCTTTCTAAAAAAACCAACATCTACAGAAACAAAAGAAAATCCACATTGTTGATAAAGTGCCGCTACAGCTACTTGGGAAGGATCTGTCAGATGAATTAAACGATAAGGAAGTTTATATTTAAGAGATAATTGATCTATTTCGACTGCATTCATTACAACAAAGTTTTGCAAATACTTTTAAAAGTAAAATTATTATAACAGATATTAATTAAAAGCATGAAGCAAAAATACAAATTATACATTTATATCTCACTATATCAAAGCCTTTATACAAGGTAACTTCAATAAAATAACACTTTTTAGGTGCCTACACAAAAATGTACAATAATATTAGGAAATTAGGTAACAATGATAAAAAAAAAATATCGTCCTTTGTAATGTTTTGTAAGCTAAGTGTTGTGAAACACTTCTCACTGTTTTTATATATTGAAAAAATGGAGGTAAGCGTACCTCCATATTTTTTATCTACACGTCAAATAAAATGAAATATTATCAGTTTCTCATTCCTCGATAAAATGATAAATCCGTTGCAGACCTAAACCAATAAGAATCAATACAGTCACTATTAAATAATGAGGATTTACGTCGCCCAGATTAGTGCCTGCCGAAACAAAAATTTCCTTTCCTATATTTAAAACAGCGTTGAAACCATCGAATAAGAAGAACAATAAAACTCCAATCCCGGAGCAAATTGCTATCCATATCCGGGAAAGACGACGCTCGCGATCAGGAAGACTGCGCATCACCCGCCGTGAAAATCCATTATCCGGCAGCTCTTTCTTATTTTCTTTCATAAACCAGCCTATCAGTCTATCTGCTTCTTTATCTGTCATAACCATTTTGTTTTAAGTAAATTGCTAATTTTTCTTTTGCCCTCGAAAGATGGGATTTCACTGTTCCCTGAGGACACCCTAAAATACCCGCTATTTTATCTATACTAAGATCCTCCATATAAAATAGAGTTATGCAGGTTCGTTCCATCTCTTTCAGCGTTTTGAGTGATTCATAGATATCCATTTTCTGTCCTACGTTCTCTTGTTCCGCAGAATGAATTCTGTCTACCTCTCTTGCATCAAGATCAGTCGCTTCTTTACGACTGCGAATATAGTCATAAAACACGTTGTATGCAATACGGTAGAGCCATGTGGAAAAACTAGACAGGTTTTTAAAGGATGTTATGTTTGTGTATGCTTTTATAAAAGTTTCCTGTGCAAGATCGTCACTCAATTCGCCATCGCCCAATGTAAGGTTTAAGAAGAAACGCCGGATAGCCGACTGATATTTCTTCACCAATACATCGAAGGCCTTAGTATTTTTAAAAACTACGACCTGTGCGATTAACGATATATCGTTGAGTTGACTCATTATCTGTCAAGGTTATTGTCTGTATAATCGTGGCTTACAGCCTCTATATCTGTAACTTTTCTTTCCGGGCTGTCTTCCCATACATTTTTTTCATTATCCTCAGTGTGGAAAGATTGGCTATACCGTGACGAGCGACTGGTTTTATGTATAATTATTTGTCCAATCCCAATAAGGGTTATCATAAATCCAATACATCCTAAGCCAAATTCTCCGGTCAATGCCCATAAGAAGATACCAAGTCCAAGCCCCAGGAAAGTGTTGGTGATACCTTTTGCCATAGTATTGGATGGTTCATGGTTATTATTAAACAAGCCGGGAGGAACGTCTTTTCCTGCTTTCAATGCAGCTTCAGCAAGAACATATTTGGCTTTACGTTCTTTAAATTTAAAGATAAACACTATCAGAACTATAAATACCGGCATACCGAAAATAAAAGTAATAGCTACTATCGGCACCAGGACTTCTTCTCCAATATTCATGAAATCCCAGTTACTTGATGATGACATACCTGAATTTGAAATACTCCTGTTTAAAGAAGAGATACTTTCTGACATGGCCTGTACTGCCGCATCAATACTTTCAAGATGTTGTTCTGCTGTTTTTGTTTCATTCACTACTGTTGTAACACTATCTACCGGCTGGTTTTGAGCCTGAATAACGATACCTACTGTAAGTATCATCACCATAATCATAATAATCTTTTTCATTTGTATAAATATTATATGTTTTTGTTATTTGATTGTTAGACGGAGTTATTTGTATGTTTGGTTGCAAAGAGACAAATTATTTTTTATTTTTCTGTTATATTCTCCTATATTTGTCAATTAATTAAGGCTATATCAACAACTTAAATACATTATCAGGATGGATTTACCATCAGCATTTAACCAACAAATTTGTGAATTATTAGGAAAAGAAGAATCTGATAAACTGCAAGTTTCTCTTTCTACAGATTCTCCTGTAAGCATACGAATAAATCCGGAAAAACTTCATAACGATGTTTACCTGGAGCAAGAAAAGATAAATTTGGAGAGAGTTCCGTGGTCAGAACACGGATATTATCTGGATGAACGTTTTACATTTACTTTTGACCCTTTATTTCATGCGGGATGCTATTATGTTCAGGAAGCATCTTCTATGTTTGTAGAACAAGTCATTAAACAATATATTACATCTTCTGCTACCGTTTTAGACCTTTGCGCGGCACCAGGTGGTAAATCCACACATTTACGTTCTTTATTACCAGATGGTAGTTTACTTATAAGTAATGAGGTGATCAGGAATCGATCTTATATACTGGCTGAGAATATTATTAAATGGGGGCATCCGGATGTTGTAGTTACAAATAATGATCCATCTGATTTTCAGTATTTAGAGAATTTCTTTGATGTGGTAGTGGCAGATGTTCCGTGTTCCGGTGAAGGAATGTTCCGTAAAGATAAACATGCAATCAGTGAGTGGAGTACGGATAATGTCAACATCTGCTGGCAACGGCAACGCAGGATTATATCAGATATATGGGGAAGCTTAAAACCCGGTGGAATACTGATATATAGTACGTGCACTTATAACACAAAAGAAAATGAAGAGAATATAAAGTGGATAGCAGATAAGTTTGACGCAGAAATACTTCCGGTTGATATCCCCGATAAATGGAATATAACCGATAATCTTGCCGGAGAGGAATTTTATGTATACCGCTTTCTGCCTCATTTGGTAAAGGGGGAAGGTTTTTTTCTTGCTGTTTTAAGAAAACCTGTAGACAAAACATTCTCTCCTTCTTCTAACAAACAGATCAAAAAGAAAAAACAAGGCTCGCATAAATCTCCCGTTATTCCTAAAGACTTGAATAACTGGCTACTTCATCCTGATAATTATTTATTGGAAGTAAAAGATACTTATATAAGAGCCGTTGCTAAAGGTCACAGTGAAATGTTATCGACGCTGGATTCTCTTAAGATTGTCCATTCGGGTATTACCATTGCCGAGATAAAGGGTAAGGACATTGTTCCGCACCATTCACTAGCTATGAGTAATGAAATCAACCGGGGCTCTTTTCCACAAGTGGAAATTACATATGAACAGGCAATAGCATATTTGAGAAAAGAGACAATAATACTCTCTCCTACTATTCCACGAGGATATGTATTAGTGACTTACAAAAATATGCCGTTAGGATTTGTAAAAAATATAGGTAACAGGGCTAATAATCTTTACCCAGGCGAATGGAAGATAAGAAGTGGCTATTTACCTGAGAAAAGACAAGGGCTGGAAAGTGTGTTATCGATTTAACCGAAAGTATGGGAGTGTCCCGAAAGTTCATCAATGACGTAAATTCACCACAGATTACTCAGATTAACACAGATCGATTCAAATTATTCGACTCATTATCAATATGATAGATATAAAATAATCTGTGTTAATCTGAGTAATTTGTGGTGAATAATACTTTTTGGACAACTCCATCTTATTTATCTTTCCAATTCATTAAGGCTTTCGAGTTTCTTTGTTTCAAGGAATTCATAAATCCCACAAAGATGCTCTTTTACTTTCTTGTTACCGAATTCATATACTTTAGTCACAAGTCCATCCAGAAAATCACGGTCATGGGATACGACAATAAGCGTACCGTCAAAATCTATTAAGGCTTGTTTTAATATATCCTTTGTTCTCATATCCAGATGATTTGTTGGCTCATCCAAAATAAGTAAGTTTACAGGTTCCAATAGAAGCTTGATCATAGCCAGACGGGTGCGTTCTCCACCGGAAAGCACTTTTACTTTTTTGGTGCTCTCTTCACCTCCAAACATAAAAGCTCCGAGAAGATCACGTATTTTATTGCGGATATCTCCTTTAGCAACATCATCAATGGTTTGAAAGACAGTTAGATTTTCATCCAGTAAGGATGCCTGATTTTGGGCGAAATATCCTATCTGAACGTTATGTCCTAATGTTAATGTGCCATCATGACCTATTTCTTTCATGATACACTTTACCAAGGTAGACTTTCCTTCTCCGTTCTTCCCGACAAAAGCCAATTTATCTCCACGCTCTACCATCAAAGAGACATCTTTAAATATAACCTTATCGTCATAGGTTTTCCCTACTCTTTCCATGGTAATAGGATAGCTCCCGCTACGAGGAGAAGGAGGAAATTTAAGCCTCAAAGCTGAAGTATCCTCTTCATCAACCTCTACCAGTTCCAACTTTTCAAGCATTTTCACACGGCTTTGTACCTGAAGAGTCTTGCTGTAAGTTCCTTTAAAACGTTCTATAAATTCTTTTGTCTCAGCAATCATCTTTTGCTGGTCGTCATACTGTTTCTGTTGTTGTTCGCGCCGTTCTTTTCTCAGTTGCAAATATTGGGAGTAGTTTACTTTATAATCATAAATACGACCCATTGTTACTTCAATAGTACGGGTAGTTATATTATCTACAAACTTCCGGTCGTGGCTGATTACAATAACAGCCTTTGCATGGTTTATTAAAAAGTCTTCCAGCCACCCTATTGATTCTATATCCAAGTGATTGGTAGGCTCATCCAATAATAATACATCTGGTTTTTGCAAAAGAAGCTTGGCCAACTCGATGCGCATGCGCCAGCCACCGCTAAATTCAGTTGTCTGACGGGTAAAGTCTTCACGGGAGAAACCGAGTCCCAGCAATGCTTTTTCTACATCTTCCTCATAATTTGTAGCATCTATGGAGTAATATTTTTCACTTAAACTTGATACATTCTCTATGAGTTCCATGTAAGAATCACTTTCATAATCAGTACGCGTTTCCAGTTCTTTATTCAATCGTTCTATTTCAGCCTCCATCTCGTGCAGATGAGAAAATGCCCTGGCAGTTTCTTCAAATACGGTACGACCATCTTCTGTCATCAGGTGCTGTGGCAAGTAAGCTATTACGCTATCTCTAGGAGCTGATATTTTCCCTCTTGATGGTTGACGTGCACCGGCTAATATCTTTAATAAAGTAGATTTTCCTGCACCATTCTTACCCATAAGAGCAATCCTGTCTTTCTCATTAATTACAAATGAGACATCGCTAAATAGTGTTGTTCCTCCAAATTCTACTGTCAATCCGTCTACTGAAATCATAATCGTGGTTTAAAATGAGGTGCAAAATTAGATAAAAAACAGATCAATTGATCAAAAGGAGCAATAAAACTATTATTAAATCAAGAGTATATGTGGAGAATTTCTTTATCTGAAAAATAAAACAGATTGTGCATCCACTATTAACATTTTAATAAGTGATTATAAAGGATAATTAGAATATGTACAAATATAAGGACAGAATAAATTAGAATGTATACCGGCAACAAATAAAACAAACAATCATACTAGAACAAAAAAGCCTGCCTACATTAAATATGAGAGGGATTTAAAAGCGACCGGTGGAAAGAAAGTATATCGACCGGTCGACATGGGGTACCTCGTCTGGTAGATACCAGGTATTTCTTCTGGTAGATATAAGATATATCTTAAAGAAGGTATCTATCAAAAGAAATAGTAAGGGCTTATCTATTAGAAATAATGATACAGTCTTACTATTCCTTTGACTTATACCGGATATTATGAAGTTAATAAATTATCTATTATTCCTGCTGGAATTTCCTACTTACTTTAAGTATGTTAATTGTGCAGTTAACAATATTCTGAGTTTCCTGAATAATGGTTAAATACATCATACTTACTTTTATACTTCCGGATTGGCTTTGAATACGATTTAACTCTTCCCTTTTTATACGGGATAATTCATTATTCAGATAGTTGGAGGTAGATACGTAATTGATAAAATCGGTATAACTGTTATTTTCGATTACGGATTTACATTGATGTATAAACTTAGCAACCTGATTCGCTACAAGAGTAAATTCCTTCTTCTGATCTTCATCCAGTGATTTGAAATTGTTATCTATATGCTCCAAGCATGTTTCACAAATTATTCCGGCACTATTCATGAGCTGTGTCGCAAAGTCATTTCCCTGATAATAATATAACCCTTTATCCAACACCATATTGTTATCCATATGGCTCATGGCTACGGTACCGATACGTTTCATTTGCTTTATCTGGGATTTTTCAAACTTGATAGCTCCTAATGCTTTTCGAAGTCCTCTCAGATTTTCATTCATAAATGAAGTTGTAGTAAGACTGAAATTATCTTCTGCATAAGTCAATACTTTTGTTAACTCATCACGTGTATGTTCACGCAAAAGGATTAATACTTCATGACTATCATTTGAGGTTATCATTTGGGTTACAAGCGGATTGGACTGGCCTTTCTTTTGCTTGTTCTTGTAAACGATCTGGCTACGTATAAGAGAAAATGCAGCAATAGCAACCAAGGCGATTATAGCAATAGTTCCTCCAAAATGTAATATTGCCGTTACAATAAAACAGATAGTGAATGCTAGTCCGGCAGTAAGAAACCATCCTCCTACTACACTCAACACACCTGTTATACGATAAACAGCTGAATCACGTCCCCAAGCACGGTCTGCAAGTGAACTACCCATAGCAACCATAAACGTTACATACGTAGTAGAGAGAGGTAATTTTAATGAAGTACCTACAGCTATTAACAACCCTGCCAATACAAGATTTACCGAAGCACGCACCAAGTCAAAAGCTGCACCATCTGCTATTATTGCCTCATCTTTTCGGAAACGTGTGTCTATCCATTTTTTTGCTGACTCGGGTACTATCTTCATCACTGAATTTGAAAAATTCAAAGACGCCCGAACTAACGTACGCGCAGCAGGTGTGCTACCAAAGACCTCCTCACCTTCATCTTGTCTGGAAAGGTCTACAGAAGTTTTGATTACATTATGAGCTTTCTTAGAAGTATAAAGAGCAAAAACCATAATTGCACCTGAACCTACAAGAAAATACCAAGGCGTTTGGGCAGAGCCAAGCAAAGAAGTCATCAACAGATTGTCAGGAGTGGCTCCGGGTTGTGATATTAATTCCATGTAGGAAGAATATCCAGCTAGCGGAACTCCTATAAAATTCACAAGGTCATTACCTGCAAAGGCTAAGGCCAATGCAAAAGTACCCATCACTACAACGACTTTAAATACATTCACTTTTAACATATGAAGTATTTGCATGAGCACAGTAAAGAAAGCAAAAAATATGAAAATCAGAATTGCAGTATGATCATTTATCCAGGCTTTAAGATCGCCTGTCATGAAACTACTATCTTTAAGGCCTTTGATCAGCATAAAATATATAATAGATGTTGCAGCAATACCGCCGAAAATACCTATTGAATATTTCATGTTCTTCTTGTAATTAAAACTAAACACTACACGTGCCAGCCATTGGACTATCAATCCGAAAAAGAAGGCTATAGCTACAGAAAGAAATATACCCATAATGACAGATAATGCTTTATCTGTATTGATCAAATCTCCCAAACCAAGATTTGAATCAGAATAAGACTTAATGAGTGCAAGGGCAAAAGTTCCTCCTAAGAGTTCAAATACCATCGAAACGGTAGTTGATGTAGGCATCCCCATCGAATTAAATACATCAAGCAACACTATATCCGTTAACATTACTGCTAACAGAATAATCATTATCTCTGCAAAGTAAAAGTACTGAGGCTGATATATACCATGTCGGGCAATATCCATCATTCCATTTGAGAAGGAGGCACCCACGAAAATACCAATGGCAGCAATAGCCAATATTAGCTTAAAAGAAGCGGCTTTAGAACCGATTGCTGAGTTTAAGAAGTTTACTGCATCATTACTGACACCAATCATCAAATCAAAAACAGCCAGCATGAAAATAAAAACAACGATTACAAGATAAAACGTTTCCATTTATTATATATTTATCGGTACAAAGGAACGATATATTTATTTCAATGCTGTTGCGCGCATGTTACAGAAGTGTTACACACTATTGTATATTTAATCCGATGATAAATACGCTTCGTTCCGATCTTTCAGATAATCATAGAACAAATATTGTGCTCTTATTTCTTTTTTATCCGGCACTTTTTTAAAAACATTATGTAATTTACTATCCACCCAGCACCCCTTGGTATTATCTTGTAGTTGAATATGCAGCATATCTATAATTTCCTGCTTTAAATAATTATTAAGTATAGGAGTAACAACCTCAATACGTCTATACAGATTGCGCCGCATCCAATCCGGTGAGCCTAAAAATATTTGTGGATTCCCATCATTCCCAAAATACCAGATACGTGTGTGTTCCAGGAAAGTATCTACAATTCGTGTTATGCGTATATTTTTGCTGTAAGATTGTTCAGGAATGAGACAACAGATTCCTCGTATTATTAAATCAATCTCAACGCCTGCCTCACTGGCACGATACAATTCATTTATCATATCCGGATCTTGTAAAGCATTCATTTTAAGCACTATTCTTCCTCGCCTTCCTTCATTTTGAATATTTATCTCATTTTGAATAAGTTTTTTCAATTCATCAGTGAGATTAAATTGTGCAACCAAAAGGTGATTAAAAGAGGCAATGGTTAATTCTTTTTTCTCTAAAATACGGAATAGATTATACAAATCAGTCACTATTGATTTATTGCAGGTGAATAATCCTGTATCAGCGTATAGTTTAGCTGTTTTTTCATTGAAATTTCCCGTACTGATATAAGCATAACTACGGATTCGCCTACCCCATTTATTTTTCCGTAACACCAATGCAACTTTTGCATGTACTTTCAATTTAGGAATGCTATAAATTATATTTATACCTGATCTTTTCATCATCTCTGCAGTAGCCAGGTTATTTTCTTCATCAAATCGTGCTTTCAACTCGACAAAAACAGTTACCTTTTTACCATTCTGAGCGGCAGATATTAATGTATTGATGACACTCGAATTCTCTGCAACTCTGTATTGAGTAATCATAATTTCCGATACAGAAGGGTCATGCACTGCTTCATAGAGAAAATGAATAAAGTGCTCAAAAGAATGATATGGGAAGTGGATAAGCAAGTCCCGTTTATTTATATATTGAGTAATAGACTCTTTCTCATTCAAATAATTCAATTTCATAGGTTTGGGTTTCTCAAGAGTCACTATATTCTTATTAGGATTAGGAAGAAGCCGTAAGTCTTCAAGGTTCAAATGTTTATCTCCTGGCACCAATTCATCCGGTTTAATATTAAAAGAATCCGTTAAGAACGCCAGAAAATCATCGGGCATTTTACGTTCATAAACAAATCTACACACATTTCCTATCTTGCGTTTTTTCACTTTCTTCTTTATTTTCTCTACTATGTCTTCATCCGGAGATACTTCATCTATTAATATATCAGCATCACGCGATATTTTAAAACAATAGCTTGAGTCCAAAGTAAATCCGGGAAAAAGCTTCTCCACATTTGCCTTTATAATGTCTTCCATAAACATTATATAATAATTGCTATTGTATTTAGGCAGCTCAATAAATCTGGGAACTTTGCTATATGGCAATTTCATTATAAAATAATAAAAACGTTTACCGTATTCCTTCATCTTATAAAGGCGTACAGCCATATACAATCTATTATCACGAAGGAAAGTCGTAACATTCTCTTTATCAACAGGCACAGGTTGAAGATAAGGAAATATCTCTTCATTAAAAAAGTTACTGACAAAACTCTGATGGAAATCCTCTACGTTATGAGATTGATACAATATAATATTATTCTGTTTAAGTGCCGGCAATATCTTTTGTTCATAGATACGTACTCTTTCCTCCATTTGAGTATTTACTATTTCTGTAATTTCATGGATTATCTCCATAGACTGTTGAACAGTAGTTTCATCTGTTTTTGAACCCGAAATGATAGCTTTATGTTCAGCAACACGGATTTTATAAAATTCTTCTAAATTAGACGAATAAATTGATATAAAATTTATACGTTCATAAAGCGGCAGACTATCATCTTCTGCCTCCAAAAGAACACGATAGTTAAATGATAACCAGCTAATATCGCGCTTAAAGCATTCATAATTACTTTCCATGGTACCGTCATTTATTTAGCATTAATATGCTAATTGAGTGACGTAAATATAGTACATTTGTACTTAAAAGCAATTTATTTATGACAAGAATTGGATTATTATCTGATACTCATGCATACTGGGATGAGAAGTATTTGAAATATTTTGAAAACTGTGATGAGATATGGCATGCAGGAGATATCGGATCATTGGAGATTGCACGCAAGTTTGAAGCCTTCCGCCCGTTTCGAGCTGTATACGGTAATATAGATGGTCAGGATATCAGGAAAATATATCCACAAATAAACCGCTTTACAGTTGATAAGGCTGAAGTATTAATAAAGCATATTGGAGGATATCCGGGAAAGTATGATCTTTCCATAAAGGGAAGTATCATGGTTAAGCCGCCTAAGCTATTTATTAGCGGCCATTCACATATTCTAAAGGTAAAATATGATAAGACACTGGATATGCTTCATATCAACCCAGGAGCAGCAGGTATTTATGGATTTCATAAAATAAGAACAATGGTAAGGTTTGTGATCGATGAGGGAGCTTTTAAAGACTTAGAAGTGATAGAGTTGGCCGGATAAAAAAGGTATAAATAAAAAAGAGCAACTCTATTAAAGTTGCTCTTTCATTGTATTGGTTATTATTCTACTATTGCCTTGTAGTAGCTGAATAATTAATTTTTAAAGCGTAAGCTTGACGAAGTGCTTGTTTTATATCAGTTACAATCCCCATCCTTGTATCTTTGTCTATTTTAAGAGACACAGTCATGAACGGTTGATCTTCTTCACGCATACTTGTTCTTTCTTGGGTAATATAATCTTGAATTTCAGCAACATCAGCAAATTTGTCATTTAACTGAATACGGCTTTCAGATCCCATCTTTCTACGTAACTCTCCCTGTTGAGGTTTTCCTACATAGACAAAGGTAACCAAAGATTTCTTTTCTAATTTTTCTAACTCTGTAGCGGTTGGTACCTGAAACTCAACTTTCAACGTTACTTCCCGCATTGTTGTTACAATCATAAAGAAAAACAACAAGGTAAAAATAAGGTCAGGTAGAGAAGAAGTATTCAGTGCAGGCATCTCCCGCTTTCCTGTTTTATTAAATTTTCCCATTACCTGTTTCCTCCGTAATTTTTAGGTTCAGCCTCAGAAATTTTTTGCTGATAATAATCACGAATCGCTTTTTGTTGTTCCTCGTTTAATTGATTATAATTCATTTTCCATTTCTCCTGAGCCAATTCATTCCTTAATTCATTGTAAGCAGCAACTAATTCATTTTGCACATCAATATATGCCTGATAACTAGTTCCACGGTCATTCTGCAAAGAAATAACATGATTTTCTGTCACCATAACCTCTCCAAAGAAAGGAATATTTTTTGCATGTTTTTCTGGTAACTTAACATCATTATATGGATTTGCAATAAAGTCTTTTGCTCTTTGCCTTAATTCTTTTACAGTAATATAATCAGAACCTACCATTAACTGATCGTTAGAATTCAAACGTACAGGTAATACATTCCTTTCTTTTACTATTATATCATCTATTTTTTGATCCTTTTCTGGTGGCTGAGGTAAACGCCTCGCCAAACCTTTATCAGTATCCATAGATGTGGTTATAAGAAAGAATATAAGCAACAAGAAAGCAATATCGGCCGTCGAACTTGAATTTATATCAGGAACTTTTCTATTTCCTTTTGCCATTCTATTACTTTATTAAATTATTTATATATCCTTTAAGATAACCTTTTCTTTATACTACTTGCCAGCATAGCTAAAATAGTTACGCCTAACAAAAAGTATATAGAATAAATCATCATATCAGAAATCTTCAACCAGAAAGAGTCTGTATAAGGGCCATCACCTGTCAAAACAGGAGCATCACTACCCATAACATAAGATACGATCAATACTAAAACTAATAATATCAATCCTAACAAAGATTTTATAGCTTTCTTGGGGCTATCCACAAATGAAGAACCAAATTGGAAAATTGCAGCAACAATAGTTACTAAAATACAAAGCCCAAGAATAGCATAAATCAAATAAAGCAACGTGTCTGTATGAACCGGATCATTAAATTCACCGGTCATTCTATCAAATCCTACGAAATAAAATAGCCCCAAAACAACTAAAACAATAGCAAATAAGGCATATAAAACGTAGTATGATACTTTATATGATAACTTACTCATTTTTATTCTTATTTTTTATATTTCAAATTATATTTAATAACCATATCAAGAAGTGTGATAGAAGAATCTTCCATATCACTAGTCAATGCTTCTATTTTAGATAAGATATAGTTATAAAATACTTGAAGAATAAGGGCTACGATCAAACCAAAGATAGTAGTGATCAAAGCAACTTTCATACCACCGGCAACAACAGTTGGGGAGATATCACCTACTTGTTGGATTTTATCAAATGCTTGAACCATACCAATTACAGTTCCCAAGAATCCCAAAGACGGAGCCATAGCAATAAACAAAGTGATCCAAGAACATCCTTTTTCCAAATACCCAGCCTGTACGCCACCATAAGATACTACAGATTTTTCTACAACATCAATACCCTGGTCAATTCTCATTAAACCTTGATAGAAAATTGATGCAATAGGACCTCGCGTATTACGACATACTGTTTTGGCAGCTTCAACATCACCCTTATCTAAAGCAGCTTCTACTGCAGCAATTAATTTCTTCGTATTAACTTCTGCAAGGCTTAAATAGATAATTCTTTCAATACAGAAAGCTAACCCAATAACCAATGCTATAGCTACCAAGCTCATGAAAGAAGCAGTACCTTCAATAAATTTAGTCTTTAATTCTTTATGAATACCACCATCTTCGGCTTCCATAGCAACTGATTGATCAACAGCAGCTGCAACAGGGGCTGTCGCACCTCCGTCCTGGGCCATAGCTACCTGAGTTAATCCAAATGTAAGGACTCCCATCACTGCAAAAATTGCAAATAACTTTTTCATTGTGTGTCTAATTTTTAAGATTAAATAAATTATTTATTATTACTCATTGTTATATATTTACTATAATATATCTTGCGGAGAAAGCGGGATTCGAACCCGCGATACGCTTTTGGCGTATACACGCTTTCCAGGCGTGCCTCTTCAACCACTCGAGCATCTCTCCTTGACTATATATTCATCAAAATCGTTCGCAAAATACAAAAAAAATATGAATACTGAATATTCCAATTGCAAATGTATTCTTTTTTTCGTCTTTTACTGTATTATATATTCTTTTATTCACTAAGAAATCTACAAAATTAATAAACTTTAAAATCTCAGCAAACAACTTCAGTCATCTTAAAGACATTTAGAGCATTATTTGTGGTTATATATGCAACCTCGTCCAAAGATAACCGGTATATTTCTGCCAGCTTATCTAATATTTCTTTCAAATAAGAGCTTTCATTTCTTTTCCCTCTATATGGAACAGGTGCTAAATAGGGGGAATCTGTTTCCATAACAATCCTGCTTAACGGGATAGACTTTAAAGTTTCAGATAAACCTGAGTTTTTAAATGTGACTACACCATTTATTCCTAATTTAAAATTTTCAAACTCCAAAAGCTTTTCAGCTTCTTGATATGTACCTCCAAAACTATGAAATATCCCGGAAATAGTTTCATTTTTATAAGGATATAAAGAAGAATAAACCTCATTAAAAGCCTCTCTTGTATGAATGATTAAAGGTAAGTTATATTCAATGGCCCATTCTATTTGTTGTCTGAAAACAATTAATTGCTCTTGCTTATATGTTTTATCCCAATATAGATCTATGCCGACTTCACCTACTGCAAGATATTTATCAGGTTGTTCCAACTCATTTTTTACTACTTTCAGTTCTTTTAAGTAGCCCTGATTTACAGAAGTTGGATGCAAACCTATCATTGGATAACAAAAATCACTATATTCTTTTGCAACTTGAAGTAAAAGAGCAATTGTTGAAGAATCAATGTTGGGCATAAATACCTTTGAGATACCTGCTGATTTAGCTCTTTTAATGACTAAAGGTAGGTCCTCTGAAAATTCTTCTAAAAATAGGTGGGAATGAGTATCTATCAATTTCATAAAAAGAATCACTCTGCTTTTTTCTCTCCGGTACGGTAATAGTAAACAACTCCATACTCACGACATTTATTTAATTTTTCCTCACCAGATAAGTTCTCGAATTTTTTCTCTATTTGGTTCCAAATATTCAGAATTAAATTATCTGCATCTTTCCTCATAGAAGCCAAAGTTTCCAAGCTTTTGTTGGTCAAATTCTGAAGATTCTTTTGAATCTCATATCCTTCTTTAAAAATATTATAATGTACTCTCACTTTTGCTATTGTCGGATTATAAATAGGCACACCACCAATACGTATTCTCTCCTCTTCTCCTCTTATTATTTTATCTCCCCACTCTAGTACAGCTGATTCGCTTGTCAAATCCGGAACTGTATTTGTGTCATGAGGCAAACCATATAAATCTTTATATTCTTCTTTTATTTCCGAACGAATAACAGCTAAATTTAAAACCTGAACGAAATGTGATACATACAAACGTGCAACTTTTACGTTTGCCTGATATTTCTTATTAGAATGTACCTGATTATTTAAACATTGCTTGTAATAAGTCTGCGCCCTTTCAAAACGAGCTAAAAAATTTTTAGCTTCATACATATCTTTTAAAGAGATAGCCAGTGAAGAAACATCATATGTATTTCCTTTTTCGACGGCTAAACTCAATGCTCTAATTCTAGCTTGATCTGTATTGGGTAATCTTCTGTAAGGCATGATTAAAGAAACCTGTTACAATTCGCGATACATTAATCTTTCTGCAAATCCTTTAATTACTAATTTATTTTCTTCTGATATTTCCACTTTTGAAAGATTATCCATTCCTCTCTTATAGTGGGCATTCATTTCATTTTCGCAAATAGATTTAATACCGACTTGATTATATATATTAGTTACCGCTTCTATTTTTTCTTTCGGGTCATATTCAGTTTTCGAAATCCAATCATTCAATGTTTTTTTCTGATCCTTATCTGCACGTTCAAGTGCTTTTATAAGCATATAGGTTTTCTTATTACAAAGAATATCTCCACCTATATTTTTACCAAAAACATTAGAGTCACCATAAACATCCAGAAAATCATCTTTCAATTGAAAAGCTACTCCTACCTGAATTCCAAAATCATATAAATACTGAGCATCTTTTTCAGAAGCATTTGCCAACTTGGCCCCAATCTTTAAAGCTGTAGCAAGAAGTACTGCAGTTTTCAGACGAATCATCTCTAAATATTCCATCTCTGTTACATCACTTCTTTTCTCAAATTCTAAATCATATTGTTGACCTTCACATATTTCTAAAGACATATTATTAAACAGCTCTAAGATTGTTTTAAGTTTAGAATCTGATTGATTCTCAGATAATAGATGGTAAGAGAAAATCATCATTGCATCTCCGGAAAGAATAGCTGTATTTTCGTCCCAAACTTTATGTACTGTAGGTTTATTACGCCTCATATCAGCGTTATCCATCAAATCATCATGCAAAAGAGTAAAATTATGGTGTACTTCCAACGCCATAGCTTGTGGCATTACATCTTCTATATTTTCTTTATATAAATTATATGCCATCAACAAGAGTAAAGGACGAATTCTTTTTCCTCCTAACGACAAGATATAATTTACAGGTTCATATAAAGAAACTGGTTTCCGACCGATATGAAAGTTAGATATATATGAATTTACTTCATTTAGTAGTTGAGATTCAGAATACATTGTTTAAGATTGAGAAGTTACTATCTTAAAAAAAGGAGGCTGCTTATTGGCAGCCCCCTAATATATGAACAAATTAAATTTATTGTAATTTGAAAGTAACAGGGACTGTATATTTTACACGTACAGCTTTCCCTCTCTGCATGCCTGGTTTCCATTTAGGCATTGTCATAATTACACGAAGTGCTTCCTTATCTAAATAAGGGTCTACACTACGAACAACCACCGGATCAACAATAGAACCATCTTGATTTACAACGAACTGTACAATAACTCTACCTTGTACTCCATTTTCCTGAGCTATAGTTGGATATTTAATGTTTTTACCCAAGTACTTCAAACATTCAGCCATTCCGCCGGGGAACTCTGGCATCACTTCTACTACCTGGAAAATTGTCTGTTCTTCCGGTTCTTCTTCTTCCACTTCTACGGGTACATATTTTACTTCTACAGCTGCACCTGTCTCTTCTGTGGTAGAAATTGTTGTTTCCTGCACATCCGCATCATCCTCAACAATAGTTAATACTTCTTCTACCGTAGGTACTTCAGGAGGAGGAGGAGCTTTTATTTCTTCTTGCTGGGTAATAGGAATGATTTCCTCTTCAAAAACCAAATCTACAATTCCAGTATCAGTAGCAACTTCAACATCACGTTGCGTCCACTCAAATGCAACAAACATCAAAGCGAGGATTATTACATAACCAAGTAATAGCCATGTTCCTCTTTTACCTTCTAAATCTGCTTTAGGCGCTTTTTTTACTTCCATAATTATATTTATTATATGTTTTCCACTTTTTGGCAAATGTAGCATATTTTTTTTAGATATGTTTTTCCAGATAGTGTTTTTTACATAAAGAATTGCCCATTTTTATTTTTTTAATTCTTTCTACACCCTAAAAAGCTGGAAACTCCGTTCTATTGTTTAGAAAAAAGATTTATACTACATGATTTATGTAACAAATATAAATCAGATATTTTATAATTAGCCTTATATTTGCAACAATTTATTTATTTTAATGAAAAAAATTCTGCTTATTATTTTGATTTCCACTTTATCTGTAGCAATAAAAGCACAAGATGGAACTACCGTTTTTAATTTTTTAAAACTTCCCATTTCATCACATGCAGCTGCATTAGGAGGTGAAAACATTACATTAATAGAAGATGATCTTACGATGGCAATTCACAATCCGGCTCTTCTATCCTGTATCTCAGATAAAACTTTAAGCTTAAACTATATGGTTTACTTAGATGGTGTAGGAGTTGGGAGTGCTGCTTTTTCAAGGACAGTAGGAGATCGTTCTGCATGGGCGGTTGCTGCACAATTTATGGGATATGGAAAAATGAAATATACTGATCCCTCCAATAATGAATTGGGTGAGTTTTCCGCGAAAGATATGTCTTTCATGGGTATATATAATTACGATTTAAGTGATTATTGGAGCGGGGGTGTAACAGCTAAAGCTATTTATTCTAATTATGAGCATTATTCATCTTTTGCTATAGGAGTTGATCTGGGACTAAATTATTACAATCAAAACTCAGATCTTTCGATTTCACTAGCTCTGAAAAATTTAGGAGGTCAGATTGTTAAATTTGATGATATACGTGAAAAATTACCTATCGATGTACAGTTAGGAATCACTAAAAGATTAGCACATGCCCCTTTTCGCGCTTCTATAACAATGATAGGACTACATAAATGGAATTCATCTCCCAATAAAGATGGCAGTAAAGAGAATTTCGGGAAAACTTTATTGAATCATTTTGTGTTTGGATTAGACTTCGTCCCAACAGATAATTTTTATGTTGCATTAGGATATAATTGCCGGCGTGGTAACGAAATGAAAATAAACGATTCCAGTCATTGGGCAGGATTAGCTTTGGGAGCAGGGATACAAATAAAAAAAATAAAGTTAGGAGGTTCTTACGCTAAATACCATTCAGTAGGTTCCTCTCTCCTATTTAATTTAGCAATGGTATTATAAATTGTAAAATATGAAAAAGATTACAATTGCTATTGATGGTTTTTCTTCAAGTGGGAAAAGTACAATGGCTAAAAAATTAGCAAAGAAAATTCAATATATCTATATTGATAGTGGTGCAATGTATAGGGCTGTAACCTTATATTGTATAGATAATAATCTGTTTCCTGATAAGGAGTTAAATATTGAGGAATTAAGAAAACATATAAATAGCATACAAATAAACTTCCAACTTAATCCGGATACTCAACTTCCTGAAACTTATTTAAACGGAGTAAATGTAGAAAATAAAATCCGAACGATGGAAGTTTCATCTAAAGTCAGTATTGTAAGCACAATTGATTTTGTGCGCGAAGCAATGGTTGCCTCCCAGCAAGCTTTGGGAAAATCAAAGGGTATAGTAATGGATGGCAGAGACATTGGAACTGTTGTTTTTCCGGATGCCGAGCTAAAAATATTTGTAATAGCCTCACCTGAAATTCGTGCAAAAAGACGTTACGACGAACTTAAAGGTAGAGGAATGGATGTTAATTATGAAGAAATTTTAAATAATGTAAAAGAAAGAGATTATATCGATCAAAATAGAGAAATTAGTCCTTTAAGAAAAGCAGATAATGCTATATTGTTAGATAATAGCAATATGTCAATTGAAGACCAAGAAGATTGGTTAATGCAGCAATTCTTAAAGGTGACTCAGTGATTATGATAAAGGTAGAGATAGATAAAGATTCCGGTTTTTGTTTTGGAGTAGTTACAGCTATAAAAAAGGCAGAAGAAGAACTTCTTAAAGGGGAAACTTTATATTGTCTGGGTGATATTGTTCATAATAATAAAGAAGTAGAGCGCCTTAAAGAAATAGGATTAATCACAATTAATCGAGATGAATTTAAAGAATTACATAACGTTAAGGTTTTGTTACGTGCCCATGGAGAACCTCCTGAAACATATTCAATTGCTAAAAAAAATAATATTGAAATCATAGATGCTACTTGTCCCGTAGTTTTAAAGTTACAAAAACGAATAAAACAAGAGTATCACAACCAAAATAATCTCCCTAGACAAATAGTTATATATGGTCAGAAGGGGCATGCGGAGGTTTCGGGGCTAGTGGGTCAAACCAACGGTAATGCTATTGTCATAAACAACTTAGAGGAAGCGCAAAAACTTGAATTCTCAAAAAACATATCTCTCTACTCTCAAACAACAAAATCCTTAAATGAATTTTGGGAAATTGTAGAACATATAAAAAACCATATTATTCCCGGATCTACTTTTGAGTATCATGACACTATATGTAGACAAGTGGCTAACCGAATTCCTAATATCCGTAAGTTTGCTCAATCCCATGACCTAGTGTTTTTTGTAAGCGGTAAAAAAAGTTCTAATGGAAAAATCTTGTTCAATGAATGTTTGAAGGTTAATCCCAACTCACATTTGATAGATGATGTAAATGAGATAAATAATGGTCTCCTATCTGATGTCAGCTCGATAGGTATTTGTGGAGCAACCTCCACTCCTAAATGGCTGATGGAAAAGGTGTATAAATATATAATAATGCACTTACCTGAAGAAATAACTAATTAGTCCTTTTCTATTTGTAACCTTTTTGAAAAATAAACTTTCATATTAACATTTATTCATTTCTACTTCTTCTAATAATCAGCAAACCATATACCCGAACACAATATTTTGCTAACTTTGCAACCATAAATTTTAATTTAGATAGGTATATGTCAACGGTAAAATGTATTGGTATATTAACTTCCGGTGGAGATGCACCTGGAATGAATGCTGCAATTCGTGCTATAACCCGTTCCGCTATCTATAATGGCTTTCAGGTAAAAGCCATTTATCGGGGATACGAAGGATTAATTACAGGGGAAGTAGAAGAATTCAAAAGCCAAAACGTAAGTAATATAATTCAGCAAGGAGGAACTATTTTAAAAACAGCACGGTCTACCGAATTTATGACTCCGGAAGGCAGACAGAAGGCGTATGAAAATATGCAAAAAGAAGGTATTGATGCACTTATTGTCATTGGTGGAGATGGTTCTCTTACTGGCGCGCGCATTTTTGGTGCTGAATTTAACATACCGTGTATAGGGCTTCCCGGGACAATTGATAATGATTTGTATGGTACAGACACAACGATCGGATATGATACAGCGATGAATACCATTATCGAATGTATAGATAAAATCCGTGATACAGCAACTTCCCATGATCGTCTTTTCTTTGTAGAAGTTATGGGACGTGATGCAGGTTTTCTTGCACTTAACAGTGCTATTGCTTCAGGTGCGGAAGCAGCAATTATACCTGAAGATCAAACAGATGCAGATCAACTGGAAGAATTTATTAATCGTGGATTTCGTAAGACTAAAAAAAGTAGTATAGTTATTGTAGCCGAAAGTCCTAAAAACGGAGGCGCAATGCATTATGCAGAACGTGTTAAGAACGAATATCCTCAATATGATGTCAGGGTTACCATCCTTGGACATATTCAAAGGGGTGGAAGACCTACAGCCAATGATCGCATTTTAGCCAGTCGCCTTGGTGCAGCTGCTATTGAGGCCATTATTGAAGGACAAAGAAATGTTATGATCGGCATTCAAAATGATAAAGTAGTTTATGTACCTTTCAATAAAGCTATTAAAAACGATAAGCCTATAGACAGAAGTCTTATTAAAGTGTTGGATGAGTTATCAATTTAAGAGATATGATAAAAAATAAAGGGATACTCGACAGACGAATATCCCTCTATTTTATCCATAGTTTAATAAGTTAATTAACCTGCTCACTATTTACATTGTCTAAGAATGAACGGATATCTTCTGTTGTATCCTCATAATCAAAGGTCAATGTCCTTATATCGTTTACGGCAGAATTTATCCTTACCTTTATTCCTTTTGCTCTTCTCTCTCCTGGAATATATTTATCTATATCACCTAATTTAAAAGATACGATTCCCGGGACAAAATATCCAGAAACATCCTCCATGTCATTATAGCGATATTCCAGATAAATATAGCCATCATCAGGATAGTTTTCTGTTGTATTTCTTACTAAATTAACCATGTGCTTTCTTGTACTGGGAGCAAATATTCTAAATTGAACATTAAGATAATCACGACCTATCCACATATCATAAATATGAACTTTACTGTCACCAATACTATCAGTATTTGCTTCTGTCAATTCTATGACACCTTTAGTTAATACTCTGCGATAATCATTTAGACGCGCATAGTGAGAAAATCCATCGATACTGTCCGACAATAGTGTAAAGCTGGCAATCACTCTTTCTCCTGTATTCAATCCTCCAAAAGGGACTAAAGTATTTGATATCCAAATTCGTTCATTATTATCCCAAACAAAATAAGGATGTCCTTCAGAGTTATCTTTTTCAACCGTAGCCATAGTAATCAAATAATCTCCTAGTGAATAACCATCATCGTCATCACATGACTGCAATAGAGAAATAGAAATCCAAATTAATAGTATAAAAAATAAATCTAATTTTTTCATCTTTTTTAGGTTTAGTATAAATATCAGTGGAACTCTTTTTATAACAGATAAACAAAAATAGGATACTTTTACTGCAAGCTGATTTTATAATTAACCTTAAAGAATTCTATATTTTATTCAACCTTATATTTATTCTTTAACAAAAAAACCATTTTATTTGCAGCATTCTGAGAAGCTCCTGCCGGACCCAGTATTTTCATCAAATCATCATAACCGGCAAGCATTCTGTTTCTGTATAAATCATTATTTATTATAGTATTCAATTCTTGTTTTATATTTTTAATTGTCATTTCATTAGCAACTAATTCTTTTACTACTTCCTTATTAACAATCAAATTGACTAATGAAATATATTTTACTTTCAATATCCTCTTCCTTAAAAACGAGATGAGCTTACCCATAGAAATATAATAACAAACAACTTGTGGTACACGGTAAAGAGCTGTTTCTAAGGTTGCCGTACCGGAAGTTACAATAGCAATATCTGCATTTTGCAATAACGAATAGGTTTGACTAAATACTACTTTTACATCATTATTTCCTGTATATTTTGAATAATAGTCAGGTGCGATACCTGGGGAACCAGCTAAAACAAGTTGATAGTCGGAAAAAGATGATGCTGCCTCAATCATTATAGGCAGGTTATCTTTAATTTCCTGGCGACGGCTACCTGCCAGAAGGGCTATAATTGGCTTGTCATTTAATCCATTATTTTTTGCAAAACCGCTGCATGAGATCGTATTCCTTTCTTTATGTTCTGCTACAGAATCTACACAGGGATTACCTATATAGTGGATAGGATAATTATGTTTTTTGAAAAAATCAACTTCAAAAGGAAGGATAGAGAATAACTCATCAACATATTTTTTAATATTCTTAATACGATATTCTTTCCAGGCCCATATCTTGGGAGAAATATAGTAGTAGACAGGAATAGACATTTTTTCTTTTACGTATTTTGCTATAGAAAGATTAAATCCCGGATAGTCTACTAATATTACCACATCGGGATGATAATTATAAATATCTTCTTTACAGCATTTCATATTTGCTAAAATAGTACGTAAATGTAAAAGTACAGGAACAAAACCCATATAGGCTAATTCTCTGTAATGTTTTACGCATGTACCTCCTTGAGCAATCATTAAATCGCCACCAAAAAAGCGAAATTCAGCATTTTTATCCTCTTTCTTGAGTGCCGACATAAGGTTAGATGCATGTAAATCTCCTGACGCCTCTCCTGCAATTAAATAATATTTCATAAACTATTTAACCCCCATTCTTTGAGTTTTTTGATAGCATCATAATCCGTCATATCAACTTTTATAGGGGCAACAGCTATATAATTGTTTTTTAAAGCCCAATAGTCTGTGTATTTATTTTGCGGTTCACGATCTACATAGCTACCTATTAGCCAAAAATAATTATTCCCTTTAGGATGAATACGTTTATCCCATTCATCCTCCCATCTCCCCATAGCCTGCCTACATATTCTCACACCTTCATAGTTAGACGTATTAGGGAAATTTACATTCAAACAAACATTCTCCGGAAGCTTATTTTCCAATACTTTTTTAGTTATACTATATATATAGTTACTGGTAGGTAAAAAGTCAGCTTCCGGATTATGATTATCAATAGAGTAGGCTATAGAAGGTATACCTCTTAAGCATCCTTCAATAACTACTCCCATTGTACCCGAATAATGTACACTCACTCCGGAATTGTTTCCGTGATTAATACCTCCGATAATTACATCTGGCGAAAAATCAGGAAACTCAAATTGCGCAAGTTTAATACAATCTACAGGAGTTCCCGTACACTTGTAAATAGTTAATCCTTCGTCTTTATTGACTAAGCTGTATTCTACAGGCTTGTTCGACGTTATGGCTGTAGATTTCCCCGAATTTTCTATTTCCGGAGCCATAACTAATATATCCCCCAAAGGACGTAAATATTTTATTAATTCATTTATTCCTTTTGCTTCAAAACCATCATCATTAGAAATAAGAATTTTATACTTACTTTTTTCCATAATTTATTATTTTACTAACGATTTTCAAACTTACAAAAATACTAAAAATATTAAACTTAAAACTATTTTTGTTCCATAGTGAATAACTGTATTATAATGCGTTTACAAATCTTAATGTTATTCAACCCAATATAAAATTACCAATTATTAGATAGAAATACGTATATTTGCAAACAGGTAAAGCATATTTGGACAGTAGCTTATTCACTTTATGATGAAAAGTTATTAACAAAAGGTGTAACTTATCAACAGTTTTTGAAATATTTTTCTTTTTTAATAGGCACTATAAAAGATAATGACTTATTTCGTTGCCTATAAATATTAAAGTATGGGAAAAATAATCGCTTTAGCCAATCAGAAAGGTGGAGTTGGAAAAACTACTACCACAATTAATCTTGCAGCGTCACTTGCTACGCTGGAAAAAAAGGTGCTTGTAGTTGATGCTGACCCCCAAGCAAACGCATCCTCCGGTCTGGGAGTAGATATAAAAGAGGTAGAATATTCTATCTATGAATGTATTATTAATCAGACAGATGTTAGAGAAGCTATTTATACAACTGATATTGAAGGATTAGATATCATTCCTTCTCACATTGATCTGGTAGGAGCAGAAATAGAAATGCTGAATTTGGACAACAGAGAAAATGTGCTAAAAACTATTCTTACTCCATTAAGGCAAGAATATGATTATATATTTATAGACTGTTCTCCCTCGTTGGGGCTTATTACAATTAATTCTCTTACTGCTGCCAACTCGGTAATTATTCCTGTACAGTGCGAATATTTTGCATTGGAAGGTATCAGTAAACTGTTGAATACCATAAAGATTATCAAATCAAAATTAAATACGGCACTCGAAATTGAAGGATTTCTTTTAACCATGTATGACTCCCGCCTCCGCTTGGCAAATCAAATATATGATGAAGTAAAAAAACATTTTCAAGAATTGGTATTCAAAACCGTAATTCAGCGAAATGTGAAGCTTAGTGAAGCACCAAGTCACGGAGTACCGGTTATACTTTATGATGCCGACTCGCCAGGTTCTAAAAATCATTTAGCTCTGGCACAGGAAATTATAAGCAAAAACAACTAAGCAAAACACTAGAAAAAGACATGGCCGCCCAAAAGAAATTTGCACTAGGTAGAGGATTGGATGCACTTATCTCAATGGATGAGGTAAAAACAGAAGGTTCTTCATCCATTAACGAAATAGAACTGACAAAAATATCAGCTAATCCCAATCAACCCAGAAGGGAATTTGATGAAACCGCATTAAAAGAATTATCTGACTCAATTAAGGAAATTGGAATAATCCAACCCATTACATTGAGAAAGATTTCCGATGATTCTTATCAGATTATTGCCGGAGAACGTCGTTATCGTGCTTCGTTATTGGCTGAATTAAAAACAATTCCTGCTTATATCCGCACTGCTGATGACGAAAATGTCATGGAGATGGCTTTAATCGAGAATATTCAACGTGAAGATTTGAATTCTATCGAAATAGCTCTTGCCTATCAGCATCTTTTGGAAGAATATAGTCTTACCCAGGAACGTCTGAGTGAGCGTGTTGGTAAAAAAAGAACAACTATTGCCAATTACCTGCGCTTATTAAAGCTTCCGGCACCAATACAGGTTGCTCTCCAAAATAAAATGCTTGATATGGGACATGCGAGAGCTTTACTTTCTTTGGATAATCCCAAAATGCAAATAAAACTTTATGAAGAAATAAAAGAGCATGGATATTCCGTACGGAAAGTAGAAGAAATGGTGAAAGCTCTAAGCGAAGGCGAAACTGTTAAGAGTGGAGATAAAAAGATATCTTCCGCTAAATCTAAGATGCCAGAAGAATATAATATTCTCAAAAAACAACTTTCTGGTTTCTTTAGTACAAAAGTTCAATTATCTTGTTCGTCAAAAGGTAAAGGAAAAATTAGTATTCCTTTTAATAGTGAAGAAGATTTGGAGCGTATCATGGAAATATTTGATAAGCTTAAAAAAGAAGATTAAAAACGAAATAATAATTTGACAATAAAAAAATATATAATCCGTTTTATCATTGCCCTGCTTCTCTGCATTACCCAGGTAGCAGGGATTGATATGTATGCTCAGAATTTTCAAATAGAATCAACAAGAACAGATTCACTCATACTAATAGATGCGGATTCTCAAGGTAGATTAGAAGGGATACCGGTACCTCCAACCGATTCTTTAACTATCGATAGCCTGGCAAGATTGAATGAAGAAAGTATGATAACTTTGGAAAGCCCGGTAGATACTGCACAAATTGTAATTACAGATAGTACAACAATCGAAGCTCCAAGGCAATTTATCCCAAACTCAACACGTGCTATATGGCTGGCTTCTGTATTTCCGGGGGGAGGGCAAATATATAATCGGAAGTATTGGAAATTACCAATCATTTACGGAGGATTCGTAGGGTGTTCGTATGCATTGGCATGGAATAACAAAACTTACAAAGATTACTCCCAGGCTTACCTGGATATTATGGATAATGATCCCAACACAAATAGTCATTTAGATATTCCAGGAATAACCCCCGGAAACGACGAACGAAATAAAGAACTGCTAAGAAACAGGAAAGATTATTTTCGAAGATACAGAGATTTAAGTATCTTTGCATTCATAGGAGTTTATTTAATATCTATTATTGACGCCTACGTAGATGCAGAGCTATCAGACTTCGATATATCGAGGGACTTGGGTTTAAAAATAGAACCGGCCATTATTAATGACCGACGTACAGGAAATTCTTTTGGATTACAATGTAGTATCAAATTCTAAGGGTGAAACATGAAAAACTTTTTTTTATTTTTTTTATTTTGTGCCTTTTACACAACACAAACTATTGCACAAGCTTCGGCTGAAGGAGACAACATTAATGATAACATAGACGAGGAGATTGAACTCCCTGAGAGCATGACTTATGAGGTAGACAGTTTGTTGAATACCTGGTTAGCTCAAAACTATATTACCACAGATGAAGAATGCACTGCCAGCAATTTCAACCCCCAATTTAGTGACTCTGTATATATAGACAGACTTTCTCGTATTCCATCTATTATGGAAATGCCTTACAATGATATTGTAAAAAGATTCATTGATTTATATACCAACAAATTACGTAGGAATGTATCTTTCATGCTGGGAGCAAGCAATTTTTATGTTCCTATTTTTGAAGAAGCCTTGGATGCTTATGAGCTTCCAGATGAACTTAAATACTTGCCATTAATAGAGTCAGCTCTAAATCCGAGTGCAGTTTCCCGTGCCGGTGCATCAGGACTTTGGCAGTTTATGCTTGGAACAGGAAAAATCTACGGATTAGAATCTAACAGCTTAATTGACGAACGCCGGGATCCCATTAAATCTTCTTGGGCAGCTGCTAAATATTTACGGGATCTTTACACAATTTATCAGGATTGGAATCTTGTCATTGCAGCCTATAATTGTGGTCCCGGCACTATAAACAAAGCAATACGCCGTGCCAATGGCGCTAAAGATTATTGGAGTATTTATCCATATCTACCCAGGGAAACAAAAGGATATGTACCTGCGTTTATTGCTGCTAATTATGTCATGAGGTATTATTGCGACCACAATATTTGTCCAATGGATTTTAAATTACCAGCAAATACCGACACTATTCAAGTAACTAAAGACTTGCATTTTGAACAAATATCAGATATATGTGGAATTAATGTAGATCAAATACGTAGTCTTAATCCACAATACAAACGTGATGTAGTTCCCGGACATGCAAAACCTTGCATATTGCGTCTACCCAGAAATTATGTAAATACATTTATTGACAGCCAGGATACAATATATACACATCGCGCTTCTGAGCTATTTAACAAAAGGAAAATCGTAGCTGTAAAAGAAACTTCGGCAAGAAGGACTACCAGCAGCAGTAGTGCGGGCAAAGCACCTTCGGGCAAGGCTATTAATTATAAAATTAAGGATGGTGACACTTTAATTACCATCGCTCAACAATATAAGGTAAAAGTAGATGATCTTAAAAGATGGAACAATATAAAAGGGAGTATGATCTGGGAAGGTAAAACACTTAAGATATATAAGTAATATCTTATACAGAATAAATAATAATCTTTCTGATACAAAAGGCCGGGTATGATCCCGGTTTTTTGTAGTACCTAAAGGTTTCCTTCTATATCCTGCAATTCAACCAGTTTGTTTACTATCGCATAAATTGTTAATCCTGCCGAGCTATGTATCTGTAGTTTCCGGGCGATATTTCGACGATGAGTTATTACAGTATGAATAGATAAATAAAGCTTATCTGCTATAGCTTTATTTGTCATTCCTTTTACTACGCATACAATAATCTCTTTTTCCCTCTGGCTTAGTGGTTCCTGCTCAGAGCATAACTCTTCTTCATCAGGCAATTTTCTTAATTTATTGATTTTGCTCCACAAAGTATCGGTATCATCATAAATAGAAATACTTTCATCATAACTCTTTAATAAATTAGTATCTATTACAGAGCAAATAAGAGAAATACATTTAATATTTTTAGACATATTTTCCTTGAAGCTGCTTACATCAAACCAACCTTCAAAAGAAGGGTTTACAATAAGGATATCCGGAGTATGCATTTGTACACATTCGCGCAAAGCATTCATTGTTGCCACTTCAAGAGGATAGATGTTTACTTCAGGAATACGTTTTAGGAGAGCAATAATCCCTGTACGTATTATTACCGATGTTTCGGCTACTGCAATTCTTACAGGCTTATTGTTTTTCATTTTTTCTCTTCTATTTCTTTTTCCAAACGCCTCACTGCAGGTACAAATAAATAATCTTCTACCTGGCAATGACTCGCTAAGTCCTGCTCACAAGAAAATATGTCAAATAATACCGAGTTCAAAAGGTGGTTATTTACACCGGCCGGATAATATTTTATGATAATATTTTTAAGTTCTGTTAGCCTTGTATTTATTTGATTGTGTCTTTTGGCAAATATATCAATCTGATATCCTTCCGGTCTTTCACCTTTTTGCAATAAAGAAACATATTTGAATACGATATCATTTTCATGCATCATATGGTTTCTTACTTCCTTTGCATACTCATCATAATATTTTAGGATAAGAAATGCAACTTCATTTTCACCGGAATAGTTAATAGCCTCTATTAGTTTACGTCTGATAGCAGGCAAATTAAATTCAAGAAAATATGAATGAGCTTGCACCAAATAATCCATCAATGCAGATACTGAAAATCCATTTGATTCATCCGGCATCACAAGCAGGCCATTCTCTATGAAATTTACAACAGCCAGAAAGGTATTACAATCTACATTATTTTTCTCACATACTTGCTTCACATTGCTGTCACCAAAACCTAAAGCAAGCCCAAAACGGCTCATTACTTGTAAAAGAGTATAATTATCACAGATCAGCTCACTCATCTTATCTGTTTCTTTATATTTCTGTGTCAATTTGTCCATTGCAATTATGCACTTTTTATTTAAACAACAAAATTACACATATTTATTTTAGAAGCAAATCCCCATTAATAGGTATTTTAGAAACATTCAAAGCACATACGCTAATAAAAAAGATATCTTCCCGACATCATTCTAAAAGCATACATGCTACGAAATACACATTCCTCTACAACTGTATTTATCACGATATCACAAGAGATAATAGAGGAAAATGATAAAAAACTCGCCGATACGAGACTTTATTTGTGGCTATGACATACAGATTAAGGTTATATTATCATTTTAATTTAATTCTTTTTTTAACTTTTTTTCTTCCGTAGAACCGCTCACACTGCTGACAGATATTATACCCCAACATGGCTCCGAGTATAAAATCTTCTTCAGGTGTGAGCTGATTTAACAGACGATTTACGAATAATTGAATTGCTTTCATGCATTCTTCTTTTCCAAAAAAAAGATTAATCTTATTTTCACTAACTTCTTGCTTCAGATAACAAATATGCTGATTCTCCAACCGACGGACGGCAAAACTTTCGTGTTCTTTATTCATTGTATAAAGTACCATGTTTCGCACACCTTTTTTGAATTCGTAAATATGATTGAGAAATATTCTCAACTCTCCGGGTAAGACTCGGTCGTTCTTCATATCAAATTATAAAAATTAGCTCAGGCACCCTTTTTTTAGAATAGTAACCCAGGCATCAATACGACCTTCCGTCAGATTATCCTCATTCATATTATCAATAGGTAATCCTATAAATTGATCATCAATTAGAGCAGCAGATCCATCAAAACTATAACCATCTGTAGGAAAAGCACCACAAAAAGCACATCCTGTTCTTTTTAAGTCATTATATAATATTCCCATCGCATCACAAAAAGTGTCACTATAAGAGGCAGAATCTCCACAACCAAAAAAAGCTACAGTTTTACCGGATAAGTCCATAGAAGATATAATATTACTACCATCATACCAGTCATCCTGCAATTCACCGTCTCCCCATGTAGATGAACCGAGCAACAAGACATCATAGTTACTTACTACTTCTTTATCGAGTTTTGATACATCATGTACATCTGCTGATGCAACTTGTAATTTTTCTGCGATTGCTTTTGCTACTGTTTCTGTAGTTCCTGTTGTTGAGCCATAGAATATTCCTATCTTTTTCATCTTAAATTGTTTTGATTATTAATGGCACAAAGTTAATAGAGCTATAAGAGATTGGAAATCCCTAGAAATAGTGAAATATGAATGGTCAAAAGCAAGAAGTAGGTATTATCTTTTTGCCAACCTAAATGAATGGGTGTTTGATATGAAAAATGCTGTAGTAGTTTTTACTTCCAGACATGCTTATCATTTGGATTAAGTTAGGTAGAAAATCATTTTTTAAGTCTTTATAATGCGGTTTTTTATTATGATATTTGCCTTTATCATTTCTTCATAAAAAGGATGGATATTCAAAAAACGGGGCTTAAATTCTTTCCAAACCTCCACTATTAAGGGTGCACTTCAAAAAAACAAGTTATATATGGCTTAGTATTATATAGTAATAAAATCCTGGTCATCAATAAATTATTAAAAGCTTCTATCAGAAAAAAGTTGTCTGTTTGGTTGCATGTATAAAACATATAAATTCTTTCTTTTAATTTTGCTACCAGATATATTTATAAAGCTATACAAACATGATTTTTTTAAATAAAAACAGTTCCAGACTTAAACTAAAGGTCATCATCTTTTAATTTCCATCTTCGATAAAACAAGATGTAAAAATACGGAAAAACAACATTTATTGATTACCAGCTTACCATTTGAGTAAGATCTTAGTAAAAACAAAAAATTATAACTTAACACAATTTATGGGCAACTTATAAAACGAGCAACTTCTCTTATTCATTACTTAATCCTGTATGTCCTAAAATTAGGTATCTACAGCATGTTCTGACAACTCATGTATCGTGAGTGTTTATAGTTCTTTTGTCCCTGTTGTACCCGGGGATACCTAATCTTTTTAGTATTGTATAATTGATCCAATCATTTAACACATTGTTTTTTATGAGATTAAAACTATCTTCTTTTTTTATTTCGTGCCTTTCGGCCGGGTTCCTTTATGCCCAGTCTCCCGGTGGAGTCAGCAGTCCGGAGCTTTGGTTCCAGACCCTGCCCACAGGTACAAATTTGAACGGCAACTACCACTGGGTAGACTATAGCGGCGACTCCCTTAGGCTGAATGTTTATGATAATCAAGGAGCGGAAAACGGTCAGGAGTACAGTACCAGTACCTTCCGCAGTTACAACGGCCACCCTGCCATCAGTCTGGAAAAACTGTTGGACACCAAAACCCGGGAAGCAGCCCTGAAACGCACTAATCTTTCACAGGCAACCATAATCGGGGTTTTTGCCCCTGATGCCAACTTTACTTCCGAGACACTGCTTTACGGGCTCAACGGCCGTCCCGGACAAGGCGTCTGGCTCGGCACGGATAAAATATATCCCAGTCGCGAAAGCGGAAAAGCCGTATTTAATTATGGAGAAACAGAAGGCATGGACCTTACCTACTCTTCTAATGATACGGAAACAGATGAAAGTAAATTCCGTGAAAAATCCGCCCGTATCGTTGCTTATTATCGCAGCCTACCGCCCAGCACGGGAATCTGGGGTGAGCGCGACAAAGCTGTGTTCACTTTTGGCAACTACAAGAGTAACAATGCAAACAATTCATCCACTTTTAACATCCCTGTATCTGTCAACAGACAGTTTTCAGGATATGTTCCTGAATTTATAGCCTATAACCGCCTGCTTACCCCACTTGAAAGAAGGAGGGTAGATTCCTACCTGGCTCTCAAATACGGGCTTTCCCTGCCCGTTTCTTATGTCAGCAGCGATGGGAATTTAATTTGGGATTACACAGAGAACGGGGTATACAACAACCGTATCACAGCTCTCTACAGGGATGATGCCAGCGGACTTTACCAGGGAGAATCTTCTACCAGTTATGAAGAAGCACCCAACTACAGTGACCAGCTGTTAAACGATTATTACTATAATAATAACCCCAATAACCGCAGCTCCAATACCCGTTTATTAGTGATAGGGCGTCAATATGGCAACCAACTTTTGGATGGGGATTATATGTTTTGGGGAGACGATAATGCCTCCAGTAATCTTCGCGAGATTGAAGGCATACTGGGTCTGAAGATTATGGACCGCAAATGGCTTATGAAAACCAACATGGCTCCTGCTGGTGAAACAACTAAGATATTAGAATGGGATGTTACTGATCTTGACTTTTCCACCTCCGGGTTTGTAACCTCTGTTACCAAGGCTAGTAGCAGCAATGCACCTGAAACCGGTACAGCCGTCACCCGTAAACCCCTATCGGACATCAACGGATACTTAGGATTAGATAACCTGAATCTATTTGGCGCTATCACTGTCAAATTGGGAACGGGCCAGCCCACTCTTAGTGCAGGCAGCCATGACTATGGTTATTTTGTGGCAGGAGGTAACCAGGTGCATCCTATTATAAGGGGCGAAATACTACCCGATACCATCACCACACTGATACTGGCAAACAAACTTGAACTGGAAAAACACGATAACAAAATATTCCTGCGCGTTAACGGTACACGCAACAACGGCAGCGAGATCATCATCGATGAGAACGACCGTGATAAACCCTTTTATGGTGCCATCAGCATGACAAAAGGACTGTTTGACGGGCGTCTTAATTTACGTCATGGTGGCTTTGTAGATACCGGCAGCCGTGTTGAATTATCTTTTACCAAATACAGGGCCAATGAGTTCAGGGATAATAATAAAGGAAAAAGTTTCCTTGTTATAGACCGTTCAGGCACAGGCGATTTTGACCCTGCCCATACCGAATATATCCAGGTGGATGAAATTGATCCGGTACGTGAAAAAGCCATCTTTAATAATGTATTTTTTGACAGCGACGGCAGTGGCAGTGATATGTTCACTTTTGCTTACCGGCAATCGGCTTTGGAAGGAGAAATTGAGATCAACGATCCCGATTGTAACCAGGCCAATGGTGAGGCCATTATAAAACTAACTTCCGGAACCCGGGCATTCAAATACACACTCAAAGACATGGAGACGGAAGAGATCGTTAAATCCGGCCGTGAAAACAGCTATACCATCCATTTGACCGGTCTTAAAGGCGGCGAGTACGAACTTACCGTTGAGGAAGCCGGAGGGTTTAACGTGATCGGAGGTAACTCATCAGGCACCCCCACCCGCGCCAAGACCACCAATTTTTTCCCGGTTGTAGACGGGGCACTGGAATGGATGGTGTCCAATACCACAGATACCTACATGATTGGTTACACCACATTTGTAGAAGACGTAAACAATCCCAAAAATATTATTCATTACGGACTTAAAAAAGAAGGAAACGTAATTTATAAAATTGTAAGCGGCAAACTTGAAACTACAAATATTACTGTTGAAAAGGATGATGTAATCCGGATTGAAAAAAACATGAGCAAAGTTACCTACTACAAGAATGGTGTTCAATTTAGCTCGAACAGTATTAAATGGTACGATTACCTGCTTAAATTTTACGGTCTGATCGATATGAGTGAAGGCCCGGCGGAAATACTCAATGTCAATGCTACCGGATTCTTTAACCTGGCTGATTACAACTGGAACTCCATGCATGGTATCAGTATTGAACATTCGGATAATGCGTTGCTTACCTACCGTTTCACAGTAACAGATCCTTGTGGCCCGGTACAGACGGCAACTGATATGGAGCCTGGAACCCAGGAAGATATAAACAACAGGCTGGAAGTTACTACTCATACAGATAACTCTACGGTAAAAGCCATTCTGACTTTAAATAATGAAGAATCCGTGAGTTTTGCGGCATATGATGTTTCCGGAAAGCTACACAGCAAAGTAGATAAAACCATTCCTCAAACCGTACAACAAGCAGAACTTACAGTCAGGGGTAAAGGTACTTACATTATTAAAGCCATCACTGCCAGTGGTGAGTATACACAAAAAATCGTCATTCAATAAACAGGCTTAATACATTTATGAAACATAAAAGGAAAAAATTCCTGTTGCTGGCATCTTTATTTGTCAGTATCGGAATCATAGGTGCGGTTGTATTTTCCCAGAAAGACCCGCAGACACAAACGGAAAGCACTCCTCTTACAGAGAATATAATTTCGCAGCTGGTACAGGAAGAGACAGAACCACAGGCACAAACTGCCGGTGAGCAGCCTGTTTCTGCTCCTACTCCTGCAAAAGAGATAGATACAAAAAATGAAAAATCTGAAAATAGGCAAACTGTTGTAGCGGAAGAAAACAAAAAAGAGGCTACAACTACCCTTGCCAGCTACCACTCTTCGCTAGCTGAAGGCTACATCGGTAGTTTTGGTGAAAAGCAGCTTGACAATCCGGCCGATAACCTGTTCACGGTTAACCTGGAGAGTGAGCCGACCCTTAAAGACAAGGTATGGCTGGTCTATGAACTCAGCGGTGTGTCCGATTTTACAGGTGTACCTTACAGTATCAACGACCGTCTGGCAACAGGCGGATATTTAGTTAAGCTATCAGAAAGCACTACCTTGCAAAGACAGCAGGTCAATCCCCTGTGGCTGAAGAAAGGTGAGAACCGCATTTTGTTCAGCCTGCCCGAAAATGCAGGATACGGTTACAAAGTAAGCAAACTTGCCCTGGAAGTTGAAAAGGGAGCCGGAACAAACACCCTTATCGTCAATAATAACAGCACAAGCTTTGATAACAAGATATACCTGCACGGATTCCTGCAGCTTGGTAACACGGCGGATGCAACATTTTATGTAGATGGTAACCCGGTAACAGGCAGGGATGGCGAGTTTGAAGCTGTCATACCGGTAAATGCCAACCGGAAAGTTACCGTTAAAGCTATCCTTGCAAACGGCAGGGAAATGGTAAATACCGTCGATGTAAAATTAGGCACTCAAGCTGACATTGAGTTTGCTATGGGCACTCCGGTAAAACAGACCGAAAAGCTCTTTACCAAAGGTACAGCCGCCAGTATGGAGTTGGAATCAGCTACCCTTAAGGTGGATGAAGATGCCCTGATTACTGCATCTAAAAACATCCGGATGGCAACCCTAAGGCATGTGGATATTCCGGCACTGGACATGGGACTAAACAATACCACTGCCGGACATAAAGGTTACCGCTTCCTGCCTCACGGTGAACACTTTGCCGAAGGCGCTACGGTGGCTATCAAGTATGACCGTACGAAAATACCCAGCGGATACACCGAAGATGATATCCGTACGTATTACTTTGACCTGGATACCCGTCACTGGGTAGCACTCGAAAGGGATACGATTGACAAGGCGAACCAGCTTATCGTATCGCGCACTACCCACTTTACCGATATGATAAACGGGGTGATACAGGCTCCTGAGTCTC
>PPYE01584903.1_pt1 | contig 45015 bp, 36 predicted proteins | sample 1559881 | NCBI WGS metagenome assembly PPYE01 (sample SAMN08240022, study PRJNA423297) | Human gut metagenome, whole genome shotgun sequencing project.
CATGCAGACATCAGCAGGGGGGAAGGTAAATGTCAGGAGATATGGAACAGACAGGGGAGGCCCAGGTGTCCTACCGTCTGGATGATAAGGAGCAGGAAGAATTCATCCAATGGTTTGGCAGGTCATTCCTCAGACGGAAAAGGGACGCACAGCTGGCGGGAATGAATTTTCAGACATATCCCAGGCCGGATGTTTCGAACCTGAAAGAGGATACAAAAATCCGGATGGAATCCAGGAGTATTCATATATGGTCAGGCCAGAAGGAATTGAACCTTCTGTATTCCGCTTTGACAGACCTGGAAGAAACCGGGACATTAATCCTGTTTTTTGCACAGAAGGAATTCTGGGCAGTGCCAAAACGTGCACTTGGTGGTGAAGATGGGGCCGGGAAATGGCTTGGGCAGCTAAAGGCCTTCTGCAGCAGGGGTATCTGTGAACGGACGGATTTTGAGGCGGTAAGGGAACGGTGCCGCAGGAATGGGAGCCGCTGCTTTTATTTTACCAGGACAGTGGACCAGGTTATGGAAGCATACATGGGTCTTGGCAGGAAAGAAAAGGAACTGCAGAACCTGAGGAACCTGGCGGTATTTCCCTACCGCTATGCAGGCGTCCAGGCGCTTACGCTGGAGCCGGACGGAATCTATGAATATGGGGAGCGCTCCATGGCACGGCATCTGTATGGGGATTTAAAATCCGCGGTTCATACCCGGGACTGCCTGTATTTGATAAAAGGGGATGGGGAAGAAATCATGCTGCCCGTGGATTGTTTGGACGGTATGGGGGAACCGGGGCAGGAGCGGTTGGAAAACCAGGGAGAACCAGAGCCGGAGCCGCCTTTGTGTATAAGCCGGTTCCTGGCGGTGTGTAATGGCCGGAGGCCGCCGGGGCTTCCCGGACTGAATCCTGTTAAGCTTGACACCCCAAAGACGCAGGAACGGTCTAAGCGGCGTGTATGGATACGGTCCCGGCTGGATCCGGACAGACTGACTGTGATGAACCCATACAGAAAGCATGGGAAATCCGGCGCGGGCTGGTTCTCAGAATATAGAAAAAGGAAAGAGGAACTATCCGGCCGGCGTTGGTGGAAGTGTCAGAAAAAGCGGAATAAACAGAAGGGTTCAGGAGGCATGGGCCATCCGGTCAGCGGATACATGCTGATTGGGATGACAGCCCTCATTACAGTGGCCATTGCCATCTGGGGACGAAGCCTGGGCAAAAGTCTCAGGACCGGCGGCCATCTGGATTATTTCTATCATCCCGGAGTATTTTTAAGCGGCGCCGGATATTTCCATATGATAGACGACATGTCTGCGGAGGCAGCGCGTGTAAGGGCTGAATTATTACAGGTGGATGAGGAAGAACAGGACAGGGGTGGGGCGGATGATGCCTGGAAGGCGCAGTATATGGTAACCGTGCCGGATGACACGGTATTTGACCAGGTGGGAAAGGATGGGACCTATGTGTCATCCAAACAATATTTTACCATCCAGCTTCCGCCGGGAGAGTGGGAAGACCTCAGCCTGTCAAGGGACGATGACCATCTGGCCTCATCCTGGGCACATGTCGTGGTCCGAGGCTATCGCACCGAGGGAAGACCGCGCCCGATGACGGGTACAGGCATCCCAAAGACAAAGGACGAATACATGAAGCAGATGAAAGCCAATATGGCGGAAAATGAAAAACTGCTTAAGCGTCAGGTCCCCATTCCCCAGGTGGCAGGGTATACGTACCAGGAAAAGGATGGCTGTATTCTTATTAGGAAGGAAATCCGCAGTACGGAGGGGGATGGGAAATATAGCCTGGATTTAAGCCTGATGGCTCCGGAGTATACCTACACGGTATCTATCTGGCTGGAGGAGGAGACACCGGAGAATATCGGGAAGGCCAGGGCAGTCCTTGATTCCTTCCGTCTATTGGACATTTCCACAGGAATCTGCAGGCAGATGGAGGACGCGGTGTTCCGCGGCTATTATGGAAGGAATATAGTGATGACCAGCTGTCTGGTACTTTTGGAAGAGGAGATGGGGGATGAGGATATCAGGGAATGCCTGGACAAGGTGAAAAAGATAGATAAGGGATTTATTGGTTCAAGGCAGGGACAGGCACTGGCTGTCCGGAGCAAGGACAGCCGCTGGCTGGGAATAGACAGCCCAAGCCTGCAGCAGAACTGTTATGAGCCGAACGCCAGGAAGGTATCGGAAATCTTCCGGGCAGATGTGATCCTGTATGATGAATTTGACGGGGACCTGCTGATGGTGGCATATTGCAGCAAGGACCAGAAGCATTCCTGCCAAAGGGCCACGTCCTTTCATAAAGACATACTGGAGCAGGAGTTCCAGTGTTATGGCGCGGAGCAGAAGTTTCCGGAGGAGCTGCTGCAGTATATGGACCTGTCAATGGAGGAGGCATCGGCTATCTGGGAGGATATGGATGTGGTATTCCAGATAGAGAAGTGGGAAGCGCTGGCCAGCCATATGACCAGGATGCCGGTGCCCCGGGAGTTCATCGGCATGTGGGATATTGCTGCGTTTGGGGACGGCTTTGAGGTGATACGGCAATAGGCGGCTGACAGCGCCCGCAGGCCAGGGAACCGGGTTGGATTTCCTGCCTGCGGGCGCTTTTGTCTTATCTCATCTGTATCATATTATCCTTAATCTTGAATGTCCCAAAGCTGCGGATAAAGCTGGAAATACGGCTGAACCCATATTGCTTCACATCAAAGGAGGGGAATGCCTTTTTCAGCTCTTCATGGACAATGCTCAGGTTGTCCACATGTCCTTTATTCTCCCGTATCATACGGATGATTTCCTTTTCAATCTCAGCCTTGGAAATGCTGGCGCTTTTCTCCTGTACAAAGTAACCGCCATGCAGCTTCACCACCTGGAAATCATTGTTGTCCATGCTTTCAAGGAAGGTGGAGAGTTTGGAATAACCGTAGTTCCTCACATCAAAATCCGAGAAACGTTTGGTCAGGAAATTGCCCACGCGGGCCAGGATGATGGGCTGGTTCTGGCTGTTGTTCTCAATCAGCAGCTTGGCAATGGCCTTCTGGATCTCATCAATGCTTGTGATGGTCTTCTGGTTCTCAATCACAGTGGCTTCAGGCGCGTCATCGGAAGAAATGATCTCCAGCAGCTTGAAGGTATCACAGGCAGCCCTGAATGGCTTGGGGGTTTTCTGCTCGCCGATTCCCATTACAAACATCCCGGCCTCCCTGAGGCGCTGGGCAAGCTTGGTAAAGTCAGAATCACTGGATACCAGGCAGAAACCGTCCACATTGCCGGAATAGAGGATGTCCATGGCATCGATGATCATGGCGGAATCCGTGGCATTCTTTCCGGTGGTGTAGCTGTACTGCTGGATGGGGTTCACGGACCAGTCCAGTAATACGTTCTTCCAGCTGCGTTTCTCATTGTCCGTCCAGTCCCCGTATATCCGCTTATAGGTGGCGATTCCCTGGTCTGAGACCTCGTCCAGGATATACTTGATATACTTAGGTGATACGTTGTCCGCATCAATTAATACTGCAAATCTTCTTTCACATTGTTCCATAGATATGTTCACTTTCTTATTTTATTTCTTACTATATCCAGTGTAACATATCACAGGAGGGGCTTCAAGAAAAAGTGAGCGACAAACATGCACAATCGTATAATTTTCTGCACGTATGTCAGCTTAAATAGGTCTTCATGCTCTTTAAAGCATTTTTTTCCAGACGGCTGACCTGTGCCTGGCTGATGTGGATTTCCTCGGCCACCTCGGTCTGGGTCTTTCCTTCAAAGAACCGCATATCGATAATATGGCGTTCCCGCTCCGGCAGACGTTTCATGGCTTCCACCAGTGACAGGTCCTCCACCCAGTTTTCCTCCAGGTTTTTCTTGTCGCTGATCTGGTCCATTACATAAAGCGGGTCGCCGCCGTCCGTGTACACGGGCTCGTAAAGACTGACGGGTGTCTGTATGGCATCCAGTGCATAAGTGATATCTTCTTTGGACACACCGATTTCCTGGGCTATTTCCATGAGGGTGGGTTCTTTGGAATTGACCCTTGTCAGCTGTTCCCTTGCATAGAGGGCTTTATAGGCCGTATCCCTGAGGGAACGGCTTACGCGTATGGAATTGTTGTCGCGCAGGTATCTGCGGACCTCGCCCAGTATCATGGGAACCGCATAGGTAGAGAATTTAACATTCTGGGTGATGTCAAAATTATCAATGGCTTTAATCAGGCCGATGCAGCCAATCTGAAACAGGTCATCTATGTTCTCCTGGCTGTTTGAAAACCGCTGTATTACGCTTAGTACCAGGCGCAGGTTCCCTTTAATGTACTGCTCCCTGGCGTTTTTATCTCCGTTCAGTATCCTCTTGAATAGTTCCTCTTTTTCTTCATTACTCAGTAAAGGCAGCTTGGCGGTATTGACTCCGCAAATCTCAACTTTGTAGCCCGACATAATCCTTACCTCCGTTATATTGCCATACATCCTGACATAAAAAAATGGCAGGACTGCACTGGATGAATCTGCTATAACGAAATGATGTACGGATTCGGATGGTTTTATACGATTTGGGGGTAGAAAAAGATTTCCATTTTTTGTATTTCGAAGATGTAAAGGGAGAGGACGGCGGCGGTGCTGATTCATTTATCAGCGCCGCCGCCGTCCTTTGAAGGATTTTGGACGTAATAATGAAGGGCCGCCAATCATATATATGTAAAAAACATATATGAGGTATCCATGCAGACCATAACACAGTACACGTTGACGGACCAGATGGAGTACCAGGGAATGCCGGTCCTGAACTGCCAGATCCGATATCCCCAGTTTTCCAGTACCTGCGGTCAGGACAGCTCATGGCAGGTCAATGAGTTCTACCGTTCCATGGCAGAGGAAAAGGGGGCATACTGCCGCAGCAGCCTGTATCCGGAGGCGGTCAGCGCATTTGAATACAGCCGTACCGGCAATTTCCCCTTTTTCCCCTATGAATTTGATATAGGTTATACGGTGACATATAATGATGGTTGTTTTGTCAGCCTGTATTTTGACCAGTATGAATTTACGGGAGGCGCCCACGGCTCGACCAGACGCACGTCCCAGACCTGGGATTTTGAAACCGGACGCCAGCTTGGGTTAGGCAGTTTTTATCCGGATTATCCAGACTATATCAAGGATATCCAAAGCTGGATTGAGTACGAGATTGCCGGAAGGCTTAAATCAGAACCTTCCACGTATTTTGAGGATTATCCTGAATTGCTGCGAAGCACATTCCAGGCCGGGAATTTCTACCTTACGCCTCAGGGCATTGTGGTGTATTACCAGCAGTATGACATTGCACCTTATTCCACCGGAATAACGGAATTCCTCCTGCCTTTTTCAGGGACAGACTCGTGACACGGAGGATGGTCCATGCACACGGACCCTCACACGGCAAACAAAGAAACAGCGCCGGGATTTGAACCCCTGGGCGCTGTTTTTTTGTGATGTCTTACTGGGTATTCTTCCGGTACAGGATTAATAATCCTTTTAACAGAAGCGCGTCATCCACTATGATATTGTGGCGGCACAGCGGCGCGATGAACCTGGACAGGCCGCCTGTGGCGATAATCGTTGGGACCTCGCCCAGCTCCAGCGCCATGCGGTCCAGGATGCCGTCTATCATATCCACATTGCCGTAGATGATGCCGGACCTCATGCAGTCAATGGTATTCTTGCCGATGACATGGCTTGGGACCTCCAGGCTGATGTAGGGAAGCTGGGCTGTCTTGCTGCTCAGGGAATTGAGGGAAACCTTGAGTCCGGGCAGGATGACGCCCCCGATATAATTCCCCTTCTTGTCCACCGTGCAAAGGGTTGTGGCAGTGCCCATGTCAATGACAACAAGGGGCAGGGGATGCTCATGGCTGGCAGCCACCGCGTCCACGATCTGGTCGCTTCCAACGGTCTTGGGGTTGTCCATGATGATGTTCATGCCGGTCTTCATGCCGGAACCCACCAGCAGGGGGGATATGCCGGTGACCTTTTTAACGGCGCTCATGATGGTGGAGTTAAGGGGAGGGACCACGGAAGACAGGATGGCGCCTTCAATGGAGGAAACATCAATCTGGTTCATCTCCAGGATGTTCTTAAAACTCACCGCGTATTCCGTGTCCGTGCGGCCCTGGTCCGTGGTGACCCGCTCTATAAAATAGGTTCTTTCTTCATCAATACCTCCGATTACCGTGTTGGTATTGCCCATGTCAATCGCTAAAATCATGCAGGGGAACTCCTTTCCATTGGAAAAAATATATGATATACTTTATCATGGATTGTACCATAGAAAGACTTGAAAAACAACAGTCACAATCCCAAGGGAGGAAGCTATGCTAAAAGGAAAGACCGTACTTCTGGGAGTAACAGGCAGTATTGCCGCATATAAGATTGCCATTCTTGCCAGCATGCTGGTCAAGCAGGGGGTAAAAGTGCATGTACTGATGACAAGGAATGCAGCCAACTTCATCAACCCCATAACATTTGAAAGCCTGACCGGCAATAAGTGTCTGGTGGATACATTTGACAGGAACTTTGAGTTCAGCGTGGAGCATGTGGCCCTTGCAAAGCAGGCGGATGTTGTGATGGTGGCCCCTGCCTCGGCCAATGTGATCGGCAAGATTGCCCATGGCATTGCGGACGACATGCTGACCACCACCATCATGGCGTGCAGGTGCAGGAAAATCATTGCCCCGGCCATGAACACCAATATGTATGAGAACCCGATCCTTCAGGATAATCTGGAGATCTGCCGCCGGTACGGCATGGAGGTCATTGCGCCGGCCTGCGGTTATCTGGCCTGCGGGGATACGGGGGCCGGCAAGATGCCGGAGCCCGAAGTGCTGTACCGGTATATACTGAGGGAGGCCGGATATCCCAAGGACCTGGCAGGAAAGAAGATCCTTGTAACCGCAGGGCCTACCAGGGAAGCCATTGATCCGGTACGTTTCATTACCAACCATTCCACCGGAAAGATGGGGTATGCCATTGCCAGGATAGCAGCATACCGCGGCGCGGATGTCACGCTGGTCAGCGGACCCGTGGATCTTGAACCGCCCCTGTTTGTGGATGTGGTTCCGGTGGAGAGCGCCAGACAGATGTATGAGGCTGTAACAGGGCGCAGCCATGGGCAGGACGTGATTATAAAGGCTGCGGCTGTGGCTGATTACCGCCCGGCTTTTGTTGGTGCTGAGAAGATTAAAAAGTCTGACAGTGACCTTTCCATTGCCTTGGAACGTACGGATGATATCCTTGGCTGGCTGGGCAGTCATCGGGAGGCCGGACAGTTCCTGTGCGGTTTTTCCATGGAGACCCAGAACATGCTGGAGAATTCCAGGGCAAAGCTTGAGCGGAAGAACATTGACATGATTGTGGCCAACAACCTGAAGGTGGAGGGCGCCGGTTTCGGAACGGACACCAACGTGGTGACCATCATTACCAGGCACGGGGAGAAGGAACTTCCCATGATGGGCAAGGAAGAGGTGGCGTACGCACTGCTGACCGAAATCATGGCCTGCCAAACACGCCTTGGGGAATAAGGGACGCTGAGTGACAAAAGTACAGGAGTAGTGCCCATGAAAGGTAAATTGCGCTTGCTGGACCATTTCAACAATATGAAGATAGGCAGGAAGATCATGTCCGCGTTTGTCATGGCGTCCATCGTGCCTATTTTAACCATTCAGTTCATTGGCTACAACATGAATTCCAATTCCCTGAAACGCAAGATTGACACGCTGATGGTAGACAACCTGACCCAGCTGTCGGAGCGCGTGGACCTGACCATGGATATATACTCAAACCTGGTTTATCAGATATATGTGGATGATAAAATCATTGAAAATGTCAACACCCTGCTCAACGGGAATGGGGAGGGCAGGGAGGTGGCCTTCCATGCCATTTACAACCGGCTGCAGCAGGCGGAGAAATCCGTCAGGGGCATCCGGAGCATCAGTGTGATCTGTGCCAATGGTCAGTCTGTTACCTATGATGCGGGCACGGGTTCCTCCATCGAGAATCTTTGGGATGACTATGGGGATCTGCGGGAAATCGCGCCTTACCGTGACGTACAGGGAATGCCGGGCATGCTGGTGACTCCCACCACCAGGCACAAGGGATATGATGGGGATGCGTTTTATTTCCATATTTCCAAATGCATGTATGACTATAACAACCTGGACAGGGGAACCATTGCCACCATTGTCATGAGCGTGGATGAGAGTGTGCTGCGGGACATATGCGCGGTAGCCATTGCAGAGGATGAGGCTGAGTATAACATTAATTTCATTACGGATACCAATGGATTCGTCATATCCTATCCCAATTCCTTCTATACGGGAATCAGCATGAACCCCAAGCTGACCGTGCAGGAATTTGTCCAGGTGACAGGGCTGCTTAAGGGGCAGAACACGGCTGTTAACAAGTATGTCAACGGGCACAGGGGATGGGTCTATTATAATGTCTATAACAAGGATTACATGATGAGGGATATCAGGAATAACCAGATCATGTTCATCCTTATCAGCCTGGCGGCCATCCTGTTTTCCAGCGTCCTCATCAGCTACATCGTGCGCAGGATTGGCAGTTCGGTTGCCCTGATTATAGACGGTATCGACCAGGTGAAGGAGGGGAACCTGAACGTATCCGTGGCACTGGACAGCAAGGACGAACTGGGACAGATTGCCAGCAATTTCAACGATATGACAGGCAAGGTCAGGAACCTGATTGCCGAGGTCTCAGAGGCAAAGGATAAGCAGAAGGATGCGGAAATCCGTGCCCTGGAAGCCCAGATCAACCCGCATTTCCTTTATAATACCCTGGACTCCATCAACTGGATGGCCATTGAAAAGGAAGAGTACGGGATCAGCCGCATGCTGCGCAATCTAGGGGTCATCCTGCGCTACAGCGTGAACAGGAGCAACCAGATGGTCAGCGTGACAGAGGTGGCTGACTGGCTGGAGAAATACATAAGCCTTCAGCAGATGCGGTTCAACCAGTCCTTCCGGTTTGAACTTAATGTAGCTGAGGCAGCAGGGAGCGTAAGGATATACAAGCTGCTTCTGCAGCCCTTTGTGGAAAATGCAGTCATCCATGGATTTAAGGGCATGGAGAAGGGAGGCGTGCTGCGGGTGGACATATTCCTGTCCGACACCGGGGAGCGGCTCAATATCATCATTGAGGACAATGGAAAAGGGATGCCCCGGGAGATGGCGGAGTCCTTTAATGTGCGCGAACAGGCTGTAAGGGACGAGGGCGGAAGCATCGGCCTGCACAATGCGTTTGCGAGGATGGACATGTATTACGGCAGGGAGGCTGTGTGGAATGTCAACAGCATCGAGGGCATGGGGACGGTCATCACACTGACGCTGCCCGTGGGAACCGCTGGCGGGAATTCCTGTCCGGACACGCCTTAGAACGGCCCAAATGGCGGGAGTCTCTGCCCGGACACGATTTAGAGCGGCCCAAATGGCGGGAATCCATGTCCGGACACGCCGAAAATGCAGGAGGATGTTATGAGGATACTGATTGTGGAAGATGAAGTGATGATAAGGGAAGGGCTGGCAAAGCTTATCAAATCCCATACAGGACATACAGTAGCCGGCGAGGCCTCCAATGGGCAGGAAGGACTGAACCTGGCGCTGCGGTTAAGGCCTGAACTGGTTATCACGGACATCCGCATGCCGGTAATGGACGGGCTGCAGATGATAGAAAAACTCCATGATATGAACCTGAACACCAGGGCCGTGATACTCAGCGGCTATTCAGAATTTGAGTATGCCAAGAAGGCCATCTATTACGGGGTGGAGGACTATCTTCTAAAGCCCCTGGCGGCAGAGGATATCGTGGACGTGCTGGAACGCATTGAGAAGAAGATGGAGGAAGAGGAGCAGAAAAACGCAGGCACGCCCGGGCAGTGCATCAAGGAACTGGTATACGGTGGCCTGCTGTCAGAGGAGGAAGCCGGACGCATCAGGGCTATCTGCGGTTTTGAACCTGACAGCCATTATAAACTGTATCTTGGATATACTGGAGAGGCCCCCATTGGTTATGAGGAAGAGATATATGCCAAATGGGAGCAGATAAGCAGACAGCTGCCGGCCATTACCCTGCATATGGCGTCTGATAAGATGCGCCGCAGGTTCATATGCCTGGCCGCCCTGCCGGATACCGGGGATGCCCCATACCTTCTTGGACAGGCAGTGGAGCGCAGGATTGTGCGGCCTTACAGGCAGCGGAGTGAGCGGGCCGTGTGGGCAGAAGTGCCTGCTGACTGCCTGGAGGACATCCAAAAGGCGGCCAGGGACGCGGAATCCCTCTTAAAGGAGGCCATGCCTGTAACGGATGGCGGACTGCTTACAAGGGAGCGCATGGACCGGATTGGATGGAAGGAATTCCATTTTCCGGCGGACATCGGCATGGAAATAAAAAACGCCCTGTGCCGCGGCCTGTGGGATGCTGCCCGGGAATCCGGGGAAATGTTCATACGTTATATGGAAGACGGGCCTTACAAAGAGCAGGAAATCCGCCAGGCATATCTGAAAGCGGTTTACCTGCTGTTAGACACGGTCCGGGAAATTGACGGGGACGCGTATTCACAGCTTCAGAATGCGGACCTTTTATCAAAATGCACGGAGGCGGTCACGCTCCGGGAAATGGAACAGAACTACCGGGACGGCATGGCCCTTGTGTGCAGTCCGCGGCGCATGAAAGAGGATATCAGCAACTACACCATCAAGCGGGCCATCAACTACATAAGGGAGCATTACAAGGAGGGGATATCCCTGGAGGATGTGGCCGGCAGGCTGGGAATCACCCCGGAATACCTGAGCACCCTTTTTAACAGGGAAATGGGGGAGAATTTCTCCACGTTCCTGAGAAAATTCCGTATCAGCCATGCCAAACGGCTTTTAAAGGGCACGGACATGAAGGTATATGAGATTGCGGAGGCAGTAGGGTATACGGATCCCAAGTATTTTGCAAGGGTGTTTAAGGATGAGCTGGGCGTGTCGCCTGGGGATTACAGGCAGCAGTAACAGGCCGGAAGGAATCGGAAGGCTGATAGGAGGGATGACATGGGAAAATGGAAGACAGCGTGTATGGCTGCGCCGTCTGTTTTATCTTCGGCTGTGCGGAGGCTGGGCAGTCTGGCCTTGGCTGAACGGAGGCTGGGCAGTCTGGCCTTGGCAGAGCGGAGGCTGGGCGGTCTGGCCCTGGCTGAGCGGAGGCTGTTTAGTCTGGTCCTGGCTGTCCTGCTTCTGGCTGTCCCGGTCCTGCTTGGCGGATGCGGGGGCCAGCGGGGGGCTGGAGGGGACGGAAACGGAAAACAGGCTGCCGGAGGATCAGGACCCGGGACAGCAGACGCAACTTCAGGGCTTTCCATGGACCGGCAGGACGGCGCCCTTATGGATGAGGGGCCCCGGGAGGTGGTCATCTGGTCTTACTATGAGACAATGAAGCAGAAGGAAGGTCTGGACCGGCTGGTGGAAGGCTTTAATAACCGGCAGAAGGATTATGTGGCAAGATGGGAATACCAGGGGCCGTCTTCTGAATTTAAAAAGCTTCTCTCCATCGGAGTGGCGGAAGGGAACCTGCCGGATGTGGTCATCATCGACAATCCTGATATGAGGAAATATGTGGAGCTGGGGATTTTCGAGGATATAACAGAGACGGTTAAGGCAGATTATGACCTGGCGGAATTCTATCCCGAGGTCATATCCTCGGTACAGTATGACGGCAGGTATTACGGGGTGCCGTTCTGCTGCAATAATGTGGGCCTTGTGTATAACCGGGACATGTTCCGGGAGGCGGGCATCCAGCCGCCGCAGGACTGGGAACAATTCATCCAGGCGGCAGAGACAATGACTACACAGGACAGGTATGGCTTTACCATGTCGGCCATACTGGAAGAGCAGTCTTCCTTCCAGCTGGTGCCCTGGCTTCTGTCCACGGGTGAGGATATGGAAAGCCTGGGCGGGGAAGGAACCGTAAAAGCCCTTTCCATGCTTGCGCATATGGTGGAGAAGGGATATATGCCCAGGGACTGCATCAACTGGTCCCAGGTGGATGTGGCCAGACAGTTCGCCGCAGGAAAATGCGCCATGATGGAAAACGGTCCCTGGGCCCTCCCTCTGGCAGAGGAGGCGGGCATTGATTACGGGGTGGTCAAGCTGCCCGTGGATGAGCGCAGCATAGTGGTGACCGGCGGAGAGAACTTCGGGGTCATCAAGGGAAAGAATGTGGACGGCGCCCTGGCGCTGCTGGCCTATTATTATGAGGACGATGTCATGCTGCGGCTCAATGAACAGATGTACGCCCTGCCTCCTGTCAGGCGGCTGGCCGCAAAGCTTCAGGAGTCCAATCCGGCCTATCAGGTGTTTGCCCAGCAGATGGAACATTGTATTACACGCAGCGCCTATCCGTATTGGCCAAGGATAACCGGGGTATTGTCGGAAAGCCTTTATGGGGTGATGACAGGCGGGCTGTCGCCCCAGGAGGCCGCGGACGCCATAGGGAGTAAAGTCAGGCTGTGCATAGGGAAGAATGATTCTGGGTAGAGAAATTTAATGAGGGTGGATAATTTTAAACCGATTTCCTGTCGGATTTAAAATATATCCACCCTCTTTAATATTTTCCCCTAACAAACCAGACTTCCCTCTCTTATAATGAAACCACCAACAGCAAAACATGATTGAGAGGGAGGTTTTTAAGAATGAAGAAACGATTCATCAGTACAGTATTATGTGCAGCAATGGCTGCTTCCCTGGTTACAGGATGCGGCTCCGGTTCGGGGAACGCGTCCGGCGGCAGCACACAGGCCGCAGCGGACACGGGCAGCAAAAAGGAAGTGGTTATCTGGGATTATTTTGAGACAGATGCACAGAAGGCCATGATGACCACCCTTCTGGATGGGTTCAACGCATCCCAGGATGAATACGTGGCAAGCCACGTGTACGTGCCTTTCTCTGATTATGAGAAACAGCTGACCCTGGGCATTGCATCCGGAGAACTTCCCGACCTGGTCATCCTGGATGGCTGCTCCATGGCATCCTTTATATCATTGGGATTGTTCGGGGATATTTCGGATGCTGATATTAAATGGGATGAATACATAGCCGGACCAATGGAATCTACCATGGCGGACGGCAGGCATTACGGCATTCCCTTTGCAACCAACTGTACGGCCCTGTTCTACAACAAGGATATGTTTGATGCGGCAGGAATTGCATATCCGGATGAGAACACCACATGGGATGACTTCCATGAAATGGCCAAGACGCTTACAAAGGACGGCGTGACCGGCTTTGGCAATGCTGCCACTAATACGGATGAAGGTACATTCCAATGCCTCCAGTGGCTCTATACGGCAGGCGGAAGCTACACCGACATCAAGGGCGGCACCGAGGCATATGAGCTGATGCAGGAAATGATTTCAGACGGCTCCTGGAGCAAAGAGGTTGTCAACTGGACACAGTCAGATGTAAACAACAACTTCATAGCAGGCAACCTGGCCATGCAGCAGAACGGACCATGGCAGATTCCCGGCATTACAAAGGACGCGCCGGACCTGAAGTACGGCGTGACCGTGCTTCCGAAAAAGGATGCCGCTGGCGGCCAGGCCACATCCATCCTTGGCGGCGAGAACATGGGCGTGGTTGCAAAGGATGACACCGCGGGCGCGGTTGCCTTCCTCAAATATTATGACCAGACCGACGTGATGGTGGAGGCCATGAAGCAGTACGGCTCCTTCCCTCCAAAGACAGAGGCGGCCAAGGACCCATACTGGACCGAGGACCCGATTCAGGCGGAATTCATTACCCAGCTGGAGACCTCCATTCCAAGAGGACCGTCCGCATCCTGGCCATCCTATTCCTCCGCGATCCAGAAGGGCTTCCAGGAAGCGCTTACCATGGCAAAGACGCCTGAACAGGTGGCAGAGGACACACAGGCCGCGGTGGACGCCGTAAAGTAGCAATCTTAAAACAAGATACACAGGCTGCCCCGCAGTGACACGGTTGATGCGATACCGGCACGGTTTACGGGCCGCAGCCTGTTTTATGTCCGCCCGGTGCCGGTTCGGCTTCTGGCCGGATGGAGCACTGGTGCCGCCCGGCGTAAATAACAGGTGCTATAGATTGGCGTATCTATGCCGGGAAGTGCCAGATGGAGGAGGGAGAATCCGGATGAAGGGAAATAAAAGAATGGACACGGCTGCCAAAATGGGCTTTCTGTTTGCTGCCCCGGCAGTGCTGTACATGCTTGTGTTCATCGGCTATCCGATGATACAGAATATAATACTGAGTTTTAAGAATGTGGATGTATATACATTTTCAGATGCCGCAAAACAGGAATTCGTGGGTTTGCGTAATTATGCGGAGCTGTTTACAGGAAAAAATTCCATTCTTTCCAAGGCAATCATGAATACCTTGATCTTTACGGTGGGTTCCATATTTTTCCAGTTCATCATTGGTTTTGGGCTGGCGCTGCTGTTCAATAAGAAGTTTCCCGGCTGTTCCTTTTTCCGGGGCGTGACCATGATATCCTGGCTCCTGCCCGTGACAGTGGCCGGACTCCTGTTCAAATTCATGTTTGCCAGCAGCGGCGGTATCATTAACCAGTTCCTTATGGGCCTTGGGCTTGTGAAGGAGCCCCTGGACTGGCTGCTAAAGCCCGGCCTTGCAATGGCAGCGGCAGTGGCGGCCAATATATGGATCGGCATACCTTTTAACATGATGCTCCTTATCACGGGGCTGACCACCATTCCAGGCGATATCTACGAGAGCGCCAGCCTGGATGGGGCAGGCAGGCTTCAGACCCTGTTCCTGATTACCATTCCCATGATTAAACCGGCCATCATGTCGGTCCTGACCCTTGGTTTTGTCTATACCTTTAAGGTGTTTGACCTTGTATGGGTCATGACAAAAGGCGGACCCGTGAATTCCACGGAGCTGGTTTCAACCTATGCGTACCGGCTGTCCTTTGAGGAATTCCAGTTCAGCCAGGGCGCCGCCGCGGCCAATGTGCTGTTTTTAATCCTGTTGGCGGTGGGCTGCTTCTATATCAAGACAATCAGTGATGACGAGGTGATGTGATATGAAGAAAGAGAGTAGGAGTAAACTGGTTTCATTCCTGGTGGGCGGTCTTGTGTTCCTGGTTTTCATCTTCCCGCTGTACTGGATGGTTGTCACTGCCCTTAAGACACAGGTAGAGATATTTTCCATCCCCACCCCGCTGTGGCCAGAGAACCTGACCTTTGATGCATTTGCCAAGCAGCTTTCCAGTTCAGGGGATACCTTAAGGGGATTTAAGAACAGCCTGATCATATCCTGCGGCGCAACCGTCATCGCAACCGTGCTTGCAATCCCGGCTGCCTATGGTCTTGCCAGGTTCCGGTTCGGGGCCAGGAGGGGACTGGTGCTGTTCTTCCTCATTACACAGATGCTTCCATCCACCCTGGTGCTGACCTCCCTCTACATCATGTTCTCTAAAATGCACCTGCTGAACACGTACTGGGCTCCCATCCTGGCGGATGCCACGCTGGGCATACCTTTCAGCATCATCATCCTGCGCACGTATTTTGTATCCATTCCAAAGGAACTGGATGAGGCTGCCAAGATTGACGGATGCGGCCATGTGTCGGCGTTCACAAAGATCATGCTGCCCATTGCCAAGCCCGGGATTGTGGTGGCTGCCGTGTTCTCCTTTGTATATGCCTGGGGCGATCTGATTTACGGGATTACCTTTATCACAAACCCCAACATGAGGCCGATTACATCCAGTATCTACAATTATGTGCAGCAGTACCAGACACTGTGGAATTCCACCATGGCATTCGGAATCATTGCCATTACCCCGGTGGTGCTGATATTCATTTTCATGCAGAAATATATTGTAAGCGGACTTACCAACGGCGCGGTGAAGGCGTGACGGAGGGGCAGGGACTAAAAAAGGAAAAGGAGTGGGACAATGAAGCTGCATCCGGTAGATTTAAAGAAAATACATATCAATGACGCGTTCTGGTCAAAACATGTCGCCCTTGTCAAGGAGGCGGTCATCCCTTATCAGTGGGATGCCATTAATGACAGGATAGAGGACGCCGAGCCAAGCCACAGCCTGATGAATTTCAAGATAGCGGCCGGCCTGTGTGAAGGGGATTTTTACGGGGCCGTGTTCCAGGACACGGATGTGGCCAAGTGGCTGGAGGCAGTGGGGTTTGTCCTTGCGGCAGGACCGGATGAGGAACTGGAGCGCACCGCGGACCAGGTCATTGACATCATCGCAAAGGCCCAGTGCCCGGACGGTTACCTGAATACCTATTTTACCATCAGGGAGCCGGAAAAGCGCTGGAGCGATCTGTGCGAGGGACATGAGCTTTATACGGCGGGCCATATGATGGAAGCGGCCGTGGCATATTATATGGGAACGGGCAAAAGGAAGTTCCTGGATGTGATGCTGCGGTTTGCGGACTTGATTTGTGATACCTTTGGGGCTGAAGACGGGAAAATCCATGGATATCCCGGCCATCAGGAGGTGGAAATCGGCCTGATTAAGCTGTATCAGGTAACCGGGGAACAGAAGTACCTGGAGCAGGCAAAATATTTTATAGACGCCAGGGGCGTGGGGGAGAACTATTTCCTAAAGGAAATGGGCCGCCCGGGATTCCAGTACATTTTCCCGGAGTTCAAGGATTATGAGCCTTTGTATTCCCAGTCCCATCTGCCGGTCCGTGAACAGAAGACAGCAGAGGGCCACGCGGTGCGGGCCATGTACATGTACAGCGCCATGGCTGACCTGGCGGAGGCCTGCGGGGATGACTCCCTGATGGAGGCCTGCCGCGCCTTATGGGACAATGTGACTGGGAAGCGCATGTATATCACGGGCAGCATCGGCTCATCCGGTATCCTGGAACGGTTCACAGCGGATTACGACCTGCCTAATGACTGCAATTATTCTGAATCCTGCGCCTCCATCGGCCTGGCCATGTTCGGCAGCCGCATGGGAAGCATCACCCGGGAGGCAAAATACTATGATGTGGTGGAGCGGGCCCTGTATAACACGGTGCTGGCAGGCATTGCCCTGGATGGAAAAAGCTTTTTCTATGTAAACCCCCTGGAAGTATGGCCGGATAACTGTCTGCCCCGCACATCCAGGGAGCATGTGAAACCAGTGCGTCAGAAATGGTTTGGCGTGGCCTGCTGTCCGCCTAATATTGCGCGGACCCTGGCCTCCATGGGGCAGTATATCTATGGCGTGGATGAGGAAAGCATTTATGTGAACCTGTTCATTGCCAATGAAACCACGGTGGAACTGGGCGGCAGGGAAGTGTCTATTACCGTGGAAACCAGGTTCCCATGGAAGATGGGGGCTGATATCACCCTAAGGGGCGTGCCTGAAACAGGCATGAAGCTGGCCGTGAGGATGCCGGATTATGCCAGGGGTTTCGCGGTGAAATGCGGGAGGGAAACAGATGCGGCCAGGACAGACGGTCCGGCCGCGGAACGCGGTAAGGATATTTCCTTTGACCGGGAAAAGGGATATGCCCTTATCCGCCTGACAGGAGATACCTGTCTGCATGTGACCTGGGAGGCGCCGGCTGAATTCGTGCACAGCAATCCACTGGTCCGGGCCGACAGCGGCAAAGTGGCCCTTGTCCGCGGTCCTGTTGTATACTGTCTGGAGGAGGCTGACAACGGCTCCAACCTGGCAGCGGTCTATGTGGATTCCGGTGCCCTGGTTGAGGAGGAAGGGCAGGACCTGTTTGGAGGCATCATCGGGCTGTCCTTTGCCGGAAAGAGGATATCGGGCCGCGGATGGGGGGAGGATGAGCTCTACGGCCTGCACCCGGTCACATGGGAGGACGTGAAGCTGAAGGCGGTTCCCTATGCATTCTGGAACAACCGGGGAGCGGGGGAGATGGTTGTATGGATGAAGGAACTATATAAAATGTGAACGCAGCCGTTCAGGCGGCAGGAGGATGAGCCGTCTGAACGGCTGCGTATTGTATTTTTTAGCAGGACAAACACCTTGACTTCTGTTTCCAACCATAATAAAATAAAGAATGGATGATTTTGGGCGTACTTCCAAGGTACGTCCTATTTTACACAATGGAAAACGGAGGACGGACATTTGTCAAAGATAGATAGCCAGCTGGCAGAAGAGATAAAAAAGCGGAGGACATTTGCAATCATATCCCACCCCGACGCAGGTAAGACCACACTGACTGAGAAGTTCCTGCTATATGGAGGCGCCATCAATCTGGCCGGTACGGTGAAGGGGCGCAAGGCGGCCAAGCACGCGGTATCGGACTGGATGGAGATAGAGAAGGAAAGGGGTATTTCCGTTACCTCTTCCGCCATGCAGTTTAATTATGAGGGATTCTGCATCAACATCCTGGACACGCCGGGGCACCAGGATTTCTCAGAGGACACATACCGTACCCTGATGGCAGCCGACTCAGCCGTCATGGTCATTGACGGTTCCAAGGGTGTGGAGGCCCAGACCATTAAGCTATTTAAGGTCTGTGTCATGCGCCATATCCCCATCTTTACATTCATCAACAAATTTGACCGTGAGGCAAGGGACCCGTATGAACTGATGGATGAGATTGAGAATGTCCTGGGAATCCGCACCTGTCCTGTCAACTGGCCCATTGGATGCGGCAAGAACTTTAAGGGCGTATATGACCGTTTCAGCAGGAAGATAACCACCTTCACGGCTGCCATGGGCGGCGCCAAGGAGGTTGCCAGCCAGGAATACGGGCTGGATGATGGGAGCCTGGAGGATATCATCGGTTTTTCCTACCACCAGCAGCTGATGGATGATATTGAATTGCTGGACGGCGCCAGCGACGAGATGGATATGGACCGTGTACAGCGGGGCGACCTTTCTCCTGTGTTCTTTGGCTCTGCTTTGACAAACTTCGGCGTGGAGACATTCCTGGAGCATTTCCTTAAGATGACCACCCCGCCTCTGTCCAGAAGGACGTTAGATGGGGAAATTGACCCATTCCGCCCGGATTTCTCTGCATTTGTGTTTAAAATCCAGGCCAATATGAACAAGGCCCACAGGGACAGGATTGCGTTCATGCGTATCTGCTCCGGCAGGTTTGAGGCAGGAATGGAGGTCAACCATGTCCAGGGCGGCAAGAAAATCCGCCTGACCCAGCCCCAGCAGCTGATGGCCCAGGACCGCAAAATCGTGGAGGAGGCCTATGCAGGGGATATCATCGGTGTGTTTGACCCGGGCATCTTTTCCATCGGCGACACGCTGTGCAGTTCCAGTGAGAAGTTTGAGTTTGAGGGTATACCCACGTTTGCGCCGGAGCATTTTGCAAGGGTGCGCCAGGTAGATACCATGAAGCGCAAGCAGTTCATCAAGGGCGTGAACCAGATTGCCCAGGAGGGCGCCATCCAGATATTCCAGGAATTCAATTCCGGTATGGAGGAAATCATTGTGGGCGTGGTGGGCGTGCTGCAGTTTGAGGTGCTGACCTACCGCCTCCAGAATGAGTATAATGTGGAGGTCATACTGGAGAAGCTCCCATTTGAGCATATCCGATGGGTGGAGAACCCGGGCGAGGTGGATGTGGCAAGAATCCAGGGAACCTCTGACATGAAGCGCATCAAGGATTTAAAGGACAACCCGCTACTGCTGTTCATCAACAGTTGGAGCGTGGGCATGGTGCTGGACCGCAACCCGGGTCTAAAGCTCAGCGAATTTGGCAAAGCGTAATACATGCGCGTTTCATCATCAGCATGTGATTGATCATGAAGAATCCCGGTTTGTCATGCCGGGGAAAGCAGGAGGTATCTGACATGAGTAAGATTGATGTTGTAAGGGCCGCCATGGTAGAAGCCATGAAGGCCAAGGACAAGGCAAGGAAGGATTCCCTTTCCATGCTGCTGTCAGCACTGAAGAATGCCGAGATAGATAAAAGGGAGCCCCTCACAGAGGCAGAAGAAAATGCAATCGTGAAAAAGGAAATCAAACAGACCCAGGAAACCTATGACCTGGCTCCGGCTGACCGTGAGGATATCCGGGGAGAGGCGGCCGCCCGCCTGGCTGTGTACAGGGAATTTGCACCAGCTGACATGAGCGTGGAGCAGATTACGGAGATAATCCGGTCCGTGCTGGATGAGCTGGGCCTGGCCCAACCCACGGCCAAGGATAAGGGCGCCATCATGAAGGTGCTGATGCCTAAGGTAAAGGGAAAGGCCGACGGCAAGGTGGTCAATGAGACGCTGGCCTCCATGCTTAAGTAGGGATATTAAGGAGCAGCAGCCAATCCATGATTTGTAAAATATAATAGCGCGGGGATGCCTTCGCGGATGGAGGAGATTTGATATGGAATACAAAAAAGAAATTGAAGGATTCATAGATGCCCACAAGGATGAAATGATTGAGGACATCTGTACCCTCTGCAGGATTAACAGCGAGAAGAAGCCTTATGTGGAGGGAAAGCCTTTTGGGGAGGGCGCCTTTGAGGCCCTACAGGCAGCGCTTGCCATGGCCGAGGGATATGGATTTACCATCAACAATTATGACAATTATGTGGGAACCGCTGACCTGAATGACAAGGAAAGGCATCTGGACATCCTGGCACATCTGGATGTGGTGCCTGCCGGGGAAGGCTGGGTGGAGACAGCTCCCTTTGAACCGGTGGTAAAGGACGGCATGCTTTATGGACGCGGCACCGCGGATGACAAGGGACCGGCTGTTGCGGCACTCTACGCAATGAGGGCTGTTAAGGAGCTGGGAATCCCGCTGTCAAAGAACGTGCGCCTGATTCTTGGTACGGACGAGGAGTGCGGCAGTTCTGATATTGAGTATTATTACGGCAGGGAGAAGGAAGCGCCCATGACATTTTCACCGGACGCGGAGTTCCCTGTGATTAACATTGAGAAAGGCCGTCTGGAGGGACATTTTAACGCATCCTTCAAGGCGTCTGAGGCAGTGCCCAGGCTTGTGAAGGTGGAAGCCGGAATCAAGGCCAACGTGGTTCCTGGCAAAGCAAAGGCAGTGGTAGAGGGTGTGGACCTTGGGACACTGGAAGGGACTGCCAGGGAAGTGGAGGCAGAGACCGGCGTTTCCTTTGGCTTTGAGGGCAATTTCCCTGTAATCCAGATTACGGCCCAGGGCGACGGCGCCCATGCATCCACACCCCAGGAGGGCAGGAATGCCCTGACCGCGCTGCTGTCATACCTGACCCGCCTGCCGCTGGCTAAGTGTCCGCAGATGGAGGCCGTGGGTGCGCTTGTGGAACTGTTCCCTCATGGCGATACCTGCGGAAAGGCTGCCGGCATTGCCATGGAAGATGAACTGTCCGGCGCCCTGACCCTGGCATTCAGCATGCTGACCGTTTCTTCGGACAGCCTGGAGGGCGTGTTTGACAGCCGCTGCCCCATCTGTTCCAATGAGGACAATGTACTGAAGGAAGTCAAGAAGAATATGGCTGCCAAAGGCCTGACCCTGGAAAATGAAACCATGGTCCCGCCCCACCATGTGGACGGGGATTCCCATTTTGTGAAGACACTTCTGGAGGTGTATGAGGCGTATACCGGCCTTAAGGGCAGCTGTGAATCCACCGGAGGCGGCACGTATGTACATCACCTTAAGAACGGCGTGGCATTTGGCGCAGCACTTCCTGGAACCGATAACCATATGCATGGCGCAGATGAGTTCGCGGTGGTGGATGAGCTGCTGGTAAGCGCCAAGATATTTGCCCAGGCCATTGTGGAGCTGTGCAGCTAGACCTGCTGTATTGCAGGAATCAGAAATACGGAAATATATGCATGATCAACACACCCCTGCTGACTGGAACCAATGACCGGAATGATATGGAAATGCGGTAAAGATGGAAAGGAGAAATCAGTATGGGCGGTTTGACCGGATTACAGGGACAGCCCGTAAAAGGTATGGACAGCAGCCTTTCACGGCTGTCCCATTTATATGGTGTACAGGAAAAAGATATACAGGAAGCAGAGATACACAGGCAGGATGCCCATGGTACGGATGCCTGCGCCCCGGCCGCAAGGATGTGCAGCCCGGATGCCTGCGCCCCGGCCGCAAGGACATGCAACCCGGATGCCTGCGCCCCGACCGCAAGGACATGCAGCCCGGATGCCTGTGCCCCGGACACACAGACGGAACTGCCGGGAAACAGCAATCATGTCCGTCTTGACCGGGTCCAGTGGTCCGGCAGTGCAGGACAGCCGGACCTTAAAGCCCATGCCCTGCGGCTGATTGAAGAATTAAAGCAGCGTTACCCCGGAATCACTATCTGGGTGGCGGAAGAAGGGGACCGGGCCAATCTGGCAGCCGGTCTTGGGGAAGGGCTGCATCTGGTCATCAGCCGGGAATTCCTTGACCGGATGCAGGGCAGCCGGGACGGGTTTGACACATGTTCCAGGGTGCTGGCGCAGAAAGTCTCGGAACTGGCTGCAAAAGCAGGGAATGAAGCGTCCTGGGGAGGCGCCGGCCATGGGGCGGCCATGGGCGTGTTCCTGGGAAAGGATTACAGCTGGTCATGGGCGGCCGCGGCCAGGGAACATGACCCGTCTGCTGATAAGAGGCCCTTTGAGGATATGCTGGCAGCGGACCAGGCAAAGGTCATGGGGGATATGATGGGAGGTTCCTCTGGCAATACCGGCGCTGTCCGGGTAATCTGCCGCAAATCATACAATGTGTCAGACCAGTACAGGAAGATGGCTTCCGCCCGCTCCAGCGGCCAGGTGCAGCAGGTCATGGGGGATATACAGCGCAACATCGTGCGTCTTAAGATGGCGTCCGTATATGGGGATGATGAGCAGAGGGTGAAAGCCAACCGGGCTGTCCGTTCCCTGCAGAAGCTGTTGGGAAGAGGCGGCAGGAAGATCCGGCGGCTGAACCGGGAAAAGCTGAAGCAGTGCGCGAAAAAGAAGGCGCTGGAGCGGAACGAGGAAAAGAAGAGCCGCAAACTGGAGCTGGAATTAAAGCGGATGCGCTCGGCCAGAAAAGGAAGTGACCATGCCCTGGTAAAGGAAGGGATGGCGGATGAGGCATACATCCGCGGTTACCGCAGATACCGGGGAATCGGGGATGACTACGGGCCTGTTCCGATGGCAGGGGAAATAGGTGTTCCCGTGATGCCCGGGGGCATGGATGTCTGTGGGGCAGGTGAAACTGGCGGGGGAATTAATCCGGGAGATGTTGTGGTTTCCGGCGAATCCACCTTTTAATGAATGCAGGGATACGGATGCGGCTGTGTCATATGGGACAGCAGGAAGAAACAGAAGGAGATTAAGACAATCATGAGAAAAATGAGGTTATTCCCGTTATTGATGGCTGCTGCCATTGCCATGTCTGCAGCTTCCGGCTGCAGCGCCGGGAACGGCGGCGGTACGGCGAAGGAAACCGGGACAAAAGCAGCATCCTTGCCTTCATCCGAAGCAGGAACAGAGGATGCCGGGGGGGATGGGGCCGGAGGCACGGATGAAGCCGGAAAAGCAGATGAACCGGAGGGCGCAGACAAAGCCGGGGAGGAGGTTTACAGCAAAATACCGGACCCGGTTGCGGAGGACGGAAGCAAAATACTATTCGTGGGCAACAGCCATACATATACCAATGACCTTCCCGGAGTATTTTACCAGATGGCAGTGGCGGGCGGACACAAGGTGGACGTATATGACCTGACCGAGGGTTCGTATTCGCTTAAAATGTATTCCGATCCCGAGGACGAACTGGGAAGCGTGCTGACCGAAGCCCTTAAGGGTGAAAACTGGGATTTTGTTATATTACAGGAAAATACCAATGCCGCCATTGCCCTAAATGCAAAGAGGGATATGTATCCATATGCCCGGGAGCTGGATGGGATGATACAGAAAGCAGGCGGACAGACCGCATTCCTCATGACCTGGGCGCCCAAGGATGGGGCCGGAGCCTTCAGCCATGAGATGGTACAGACCCAGCTGTCCCTGGGATACAGGACCATTGCAGAGGAGCTGGATGCCCTGCTGATTCCCGGCGGGGAAGTATTTGAGACAGCAAGGAAACAGACAGAAGGCTTGGAACTGTGGGGGGAGGATGGTCAGCACCCGTCGGAGGAAGGCACATATCTGGCAGCGTGCTCGGCTTATGCGCTGCTGTTCCAGGAGTCGCCTGCGGGCAATTCCTTTGTAGGGGACCTGGACGAAACAATGGCAGAGTACCTGCAGGAAATTGCGGATACTGTCATACTGGGAACAAAAAAGTCTTGACAAAAGCCGAGGAGTGATGTATCTTCTTAACTAAGACAAATCCTAGTTGATTAATAGAGAATAAGTACAGGAGGATCTTATGAATCAGTTCAAAGCCATGCAGATGAATATGGATATGATGAACGGCATGTACATGATGATGTGCTGTGTATCCGCATGGGTAAAAAACTGAATGTAAGTTTCATCTGTATGGATTGTGATTAATTGAGATTGAGTTGCATTGAGGGAAATGCTTCGAGGCCGCAAGTCCGTGCAGGACGTGCGGCTTTTTTGGATTTCAGGCAGTACACGGGTCAGGATCCAGATGCACACAGGAAAGGAAATGAAATCATGGAAGAGAACAGAGAAAAGCCCATCATCCGGCTGGAAGGGCTGGGTAAGCAGTTCCAGACATCCGGCGGCCCGGTCACGGCGCTGGAGGATATCAACCTGGAGATACGCTACGGAGAGGTATTTGGAATCATCGGATTGTCCGGGGCTGGCAAAAGCACCCTTGTGCGCTGTATCAACTATCTGGAGGTGCCCACATCAGGCAAGGTAATATTCGAGGGAGAGAACCTGTCGGCCATGAAGGACAGGGAGAAGCGCCTGGCAAGACGTTCCATGGGAATGATATTCCAGCAGTTCAACCTCCTGGCCCAGAGGAATGTGCTTCAGAATGTGTGCTTTCCCCTGGAGATATCCGGGGTATCCAGAACAGAGGCCAGAAAACGGGCGGAAGAGCTGCTGAGGCTGGTTGGGCTTGAGGACAGGATGAAGGCATATCCGGCCCAGCTCTCAGGCGGACAGAAGCAGAGGGTGGCGATTGCACGGGCCATGGCCACCAACCCCAAAGTGCTTCTGTGTGATGAGGCAACCAGCGCCCTGGATCCCAATACCACCAAATCCATTCTGGGGCTCCTTAAGAAGATTAACCGGGAAATGGGAATCACGGTAATTGTCATAACCCATGAAATGGCTGTAATCGAAGCAATCTGCGACAGGGTGGCAATCATTGACCACAGCCATATCGCGGAGGTTGGAAAGGTGTCTGAGATATTCTCAGGACCCAAATCAGATATCGGCCGCCAGCTGATTCTGGGGGATGTGGGGGCCCAGGGAACCAGCTTCGGGCAGTCCCGCCAGATCCGCATCATCTTTGACGGAAGGGAATCCTCGGAACCGGTCATTGCCAACATGGTCCTGGCATGCAAGGTCCCGGTCAATATCATGCATGCGGATACCAGGGATATTGAAGGAAAAGCCATGGGCCAGATGATCATCCAGCTGCCGGAGGATGAGACGGATGCCGGAAGGATCTGCAACTATTTAAAAACAGCCCATGTGGCATATGAGGAGGTGCGCTAAGATGCAGTTTGATTCAACAACCATCAACATGCTCATAAAAGGAATTGGGGAAACATTCTATATGGTGCTGCTGTCCTCCGCCCTGTCCTATATCATCGGCATTCCCCTGGGAATCGCACTGGTCGTCACGGACAAGGACGGCATCAGCCCGGTTCCGGTATTCAACAGGGTCCTTGGCGTGGTAATCAACCTTCTGCGTTCCGTGCCATTCATCATCCTGCTGATCATGGTAATACCCATCACCAGACTGATTGTAGGCAAGATATATGGCTCCAACGCAACCGTTGTCCCACTGGTGATTTCAGCATCCCCCTACATTGCGCGGATGGTGGAGTCTTCCCTGAAGGAAGTGGATGCAGGCGTCATCGAGGCAGCCAAGTCCATGGGGGCGTCCACCTGGCAGATTATCGTGAAGGTCCTGCTGCCTGAGGCAAAGCCGTCCCTGCTGGTGGGAGCAGCTATTTCCGTGACAACAATCCTGGGATATTCTGCCATGGCAGGATTTACCGGAGGCGGCGGCCTGGGTGATATCGCCATACGTTACGGATACCACCGGTACCAGACGGATATGATGCTGGTGACCGTGGTGCTGCTGGTCATCATCGTACAGCTGATCCAGGAAATATTCATGCGGATGTCCAGGAGAAGCGACAAGAGGATCCGATAGGTTTTGAAGGAAGTCAATCCGCCGGAACAAACGTGTACTGCCGGTGCGGGATTTATCCGGCATTGGAAGGGAACACCAGCCGGCTGATGATAAAATGCCCGTAAAGGGTAAATAAGGGGACCGCCCCGAAACGAGGAGGAAAATATTATGAAGAAGAGAGTATTAGGCGCAGCTGTACTGGCTGCGGCGCTGGCAGCAGGAGCACTTACCGCCTGCTCAGGAAGTGCAAAGGAAACAACGGCAGCTGAGACAGCGGCGCAGACAGCAGCAGAAACAACAGCAGCTGACGCAGGCACGGAAACCACTGAGGCAGGTGCCAATGCAGAGGATACCACGGCTGCGGCAGACCTTCAGAAAATCATTGTGGGCGCAAGCCCTGCACCCCATGCGGAAATCCTGGATGCTGCCAAGGAAGTGCTGGCATCCAAGGGCTATGAGCTGGAAATCGTGGAATACACGGATTATGTACAGCCCAACAACGCCCTGGATACAGGCGACCTGGATGCAAACTATTTCCAGCATAAGCCATACCTGGATTCCTTCAATGCACAGAACGGAACCAAGTTAGTAAGCGCAGGGGCCATCCACTACGAGCCATTCGGCATCTATGGCGGAAAGGTGTCTTCCCTGGATGACCTTAAGGACAAGGCAGCCGTGCTGGTGCCAAATGATGTGAGCAATGAGGCAAGGGCGCTCCTGCTTCTGGAAGCCCAGGGATTAATCAAGCTGAAAGAGGGCGTTGGGCTGGAGGCAACCAGGAATGACATTGTGGAGAATCCGAAGAACCTGGATATCGTTGAGATGGAGGCGGCACAGCTTCCGCGTTCCCTTCCGGATGCAGACATTGCTGTCATCAACGGCAACTATGCAATCGAAGCAGGGCTGAAGGTAAGCGATGCCCTGGCAACCGAAGACTCCCAGTCCCTGGCAGCAACCACCTATGGAAACATCGTGGCTGTAAAAGAGGGAGAGGAGAACAGCGATGCCATCAAGGCGCTGGTAGAGGCACTGACCAGCCCTGAGGTAAAGCAGTTCATGGAGCAGAGGTACGAGGGAGCAGTTGTTCCCCTGTTCTAAGCCAACCTTGACCGTCCATTGTCCGTAAACCGTGGCAACCGTTCAGCCAGCGGGAAGATTGGTGCAACATGTAAACGGCAATCCGCCAGGACAGATAGGTTCCTGGCGGATTGTATTTTTTTGTAAGTTATGATATACTCTTCACGTATGATTGGACCGGGTTGCACCGGCATAAGAAAGGGGACAATACATGGATCACGAACATGGTAACACCATCCGGTCAGGGGAAGACAGCGCCCCTGATTCAAATAGAACAGACAGAAACCAGGCATCCGGTGAACCGGTGGTCGTGGCGGAACAGCCGGCATGCCCCGTGGATTCAGGCACGGATGACAGCGGTAATGGGTGGAGCCAGCCAGGTCCCCGTGGATATGAGGAAGATGGGTGGAACCATGCAGGCGCAATGAACCAGCCAGGCGCGATGAATCAGGGAAGGGACCAGGATGATGGACAGCCGGGACATGAGCCGGAGTACAGGACAGCGCCGCCCTCCTATTCAGGACAGGCCAAAAACCAGCGTTGCGGGCAGGGAAGTGCTGGCCAGCCGCAGAGCCAATATGAAAACCGCTATGAAGACCAATATCAGGGCCGGGATCAGTACCATGGCCGGGATCATTATCAGACCCAGTACCAGACCAGCTATCAGGACCAGGCCGGCGGCCGGAATCAATATCAGAAGCAGTCTGAAGAAAAGAATGGGATGGCAATCACCTCCCTGGTCATGGGAATCCTGTCCCTTGTCACATGCTGCTGCGGCTGGATTGCACTTGTGCTGGGAATCCTGGGCATCATATTTGCCATCCTGTCCAGGGGCGAGGACAGCATGTGCAGCCAGGCCAAGGCGGGACTGATCCTTTCCATCATAGGCGTTTCTATTGCAATCCTTGTAATCATTGCATATATCGGGCTGCAGATGTTATCCATTATTCCGGATACGTTTTAAACCCCTCCGGATGGAGTATGACGAAAACCACCCTTAACCGGATCCGGGATTCTAATCCACGTCATGGCTGCATATATAAGTAGTAAGAAGCAGCCGGAGGGATAGCTACGCGAATTTATGATCTCAAACAGAAAGAAGTTATTAATGTGAAGACCTGCAAACGTCTGGGTTTTGTGGGGGATGTGGATTTTGATATGGAGACTGGCTGCATGCTGGCCCTTATCGTACCCGGTCCCGGATGTATCTGCGGTTTCCTGGGTAGGGAAAAGGAGTATATAATTCCCTTCTGTGATATCTGCCAGGTGGGGAATGATATCATTCTGGTGGATATAAAAGAAAAAGATGTGTCGGAAAATATAAAATGTTGAATCCCGCCGCCAGGCTCTGAACAATCGGATGCCTGGCGGCATTTGCATGTACTCCCGGAGTCTGCCAGGCACCCATCCTTGCGGCTGTTTTTTTGCTGGCCGTACTTAGTGCCCCATCCGGTCAGAAATTACAGCGAAAGCACCGTCACTGTAGTTTCTGACCGGATGGAGCACCGGTGTTAAACGGAGGAGTGGCCGGCAGGATTTATCCTGCCGGCCGGTTTGTGAGAAAAAGTTGTATGAAAAGCATTAGCTTTTTTACATGTTTAAGAATACATGGAAAATGTGATGATTTTATGTGGGAAATGTGAAAAAAATGTGAAGCCGGGAACCTCATTCATGTATCTGCCTAAACACCGGGATTCCCGCACACTCCTATGAAGGCAGGCACTCCTGGCGCAGCCATGACAGCGTAGATAAAGGGGCGGTCCAATATCATTTCCCCTGAAAGTTCCGCTGAAAGGGAACCTTCCAGCGGGGGGATGACAAGGCAGGAGGAGGCATTGATACCATTTTCATCCATCCGGATACCCGATACCTGGCTTATGCCTGAGAGGCAGTCAGGGCTGCCCCCAAGACCGGAGAAATCAGCCTGTTCTGGCGAAAATGCCTGACTTATCCCAAGACGTTCCAGGACTGGACGCAGTTCCAGATAGGAGCCATACTGGAATTTGGGGATGCTTAAGTTTATCCGCCCATAAGGTTCATCGATAATGTGACCGAACATCCCTGCCATCTGTTCTTCAGATGCCAGCAGGGCCTGAGGGGTAAGGCCTTCATCGGGAAGCACAAGGATTAATGTGCTGTTCTCTTTCAGGGAAATGCTGGCCCTCATGAACCCCTGCCCATGGTAGTAGCTGCAGTTCCTGCTGTCTGTCATATATTCACATGTGACTGCCTGGCCGTCCGCTGGAAAGAATTGACCGGATACGTTCTTTGATTTGTCAAAGTGGAATACCCACTGGCTGCTGTAAGACATGGTATTGATCATGCGCATGGTTTCATGCTGCGGCAATACAAGCCGGGGGGAAATACCCTGGTTGCCATGATCCATCAGCCACTGGTCCATGACTGCAGCCGAACTGGCATTGGTTAAATCCATGCGGAAAACATCGGAATAATATTGCTGTTCAATCATCCTTCTGAGATTGTCATCCAAGGGATTTCCGTCCTTCATCCACATGGAACTGGCTGGCCTGATCAGGCTGGCTTCGTTGTTGCGGTACATGAGTCTGTACAGGCTGCCGCATTCAGCCGTCATCTGGCTGATATCCTGCCCCGGGACTGTGAGCAGTCCGTACAACTGGTTCCTGGTACTGCCGCCCGCGGCCTGGGCCGCCAGGGCCAGGGAGTAATAGAGGCTGACTGGTGAGTAACACTGGTTTACCTGGCTGTCCTTTAACACCGCGGATGCTGTTTTGAATGAAAAGCTTGTGACTCCGGCCCGGAATCCATCGCTCAGCGTATTGTTTTGCTGGATGGCCCGCTGGCTTCCGGTATCACCATAGGCTGCAGCGGCCGGACGTGTGGCAAATGCCTCCTGGCGATAAGGAACGCCGGTCTCCTGCTGTACCGGGGGCCGGACGGAACCGGTAACGCCTGGTCCGGCTTCTGCTGATACGGAAATGGTGGGGATGAGCATAAAAGAGACGGCCAGAAGCCCGGCCGTCATTTGGGTAAGGGTATTTCTTATCATAATTCAGTCCCTCCTGACATGGTGGTAACAGGGTTCCTACAATCGTATTGTATCAGATCCAGGAGGAGGGTGCTTTTCATTTTTCTTAATTAAATAAAACAAAACCTGTACTACTTATGGCGTGGCGGTATGTAACAGGTAAGTGCCCTAAGATTGGCCGGGATGGATTACAGGTTCCTGTGTATGGTTTCCAGAATCCCGCGCAGTTCCCCCACATCAATCTGTCCGGGCGCAGAGGCCCCGCCCGCAGCTCCAAAGGTCAGGCAGGAGCCAAAGACCTCCCCGCTTAAACGGCTGATAAGCCCGGTGCCTTTCATGGACATGGAAATGACCTGGCAGGAAAGGGTGCGGGATGCTTTTTCTGTGGCTGACAGAAGGGTCAGTACGTCGCCGGCGGATTGTGGCATCACGGCTATCTTGGCAATATCAGCGCCCAAAAAATCCATGCGTTCCAGGCGTTTTAACAGCTCCTTTTCATCAGGAGTCGCGGTAAAGTCATGGTTGGAGAGGATGACGCCCACGTTGTTTGCATGGGCCAGTTTAATCAGGTCCCGGACCGTATGGTCATCGGAGAACAGCTCGATGTCCACCAGGTCGGCTGAGCCGGAACAGATGGCTTGTTCAAGAAGGGTCCGGTAATCAGCCGCGGATGCCGGAAGGTTCCCGCCCTCCCCTTGGGTCCGGAAGGTAAAGAGCAGTGGGATCCTGCCCAGGGTCCGGGCCAGGACAGGCATCACCATGTCCAGGGTGCCGGGGTCCAGTATGTCCGTATACCAGTCAGCCCTCCACTCAGCCACATCCACCGGAAGCGTGGTAAAACGTCCGGCTTCCCGTATAAGGGAATCAAAGCCGGATTCCACCAGAGGCGCGCATATCTTGGGAATCCCTTCCCCCAGTATTACATCTTTTATCTTCACAATATTCATATGGAACCAGCCTTTCTTTGTTCTGCTATGGGTCTTATTATAAAACGGGGAGGAGGATTCGTCCATACAGATATGAAAATAAATACAAAGTCCTTGCGATTCATAGATGATTCGGTTAAAATAAATGAAGCACGAAAGCCGTGAATAGAGGAAAGGAAGTATTGAAGAGATGAAATGCCCTTATTGCAACGAATCAGATACAAAGGTTATTGATTCAAGGCCTGCCGATGACAACAGTTCCATACGCAGGCGCCGCCAGTGTGAGAGCTGCGGCAAGCGTTTTACCACCTATGAAAAATTGGAGACCATGCCCTTGATGGTGATAAAGAAGGATGAATCCAGGGAGACCTACGACCGTTCCAAGATTGAAGCCGGGATCATCCATTCCTGCCATAAGCGTCCTGTGTCCACCCAGCAGATTAATACGGTGATTGATGAGATTGAGAACCAGATATTTAATATGGAGGAAAAAGAAGTACCTACCTCTGTCATCGGCGAGCTGGTCATGGAGAAGCTTAAGATGCTGGATGAAGTGGCATATGTGCGTTTTGCTTCCGTATACAGGGAGTTCAAGGATGTGAACACATTTATAGATGAGATTGGAAAACTGCTTAAAAAGTAGACAAGGAAGGATTAACGCGGATTATGCTGGAAATGTTTTATCCACAGCGGTATGAGGTTTCTGCCTATGTGATTCCATATGACCATTACCATGCCCAGGGAATCAGGGGCGTCATATTTGACGTTGACAATACCCTGGTCTCCCATGATGCGCCGGCAGATGACCAGGCCAGGGAACTGTTCAGGCATCTTCATGAGATGGGGATGGAAACCTGCCTGCTGTCCAATAATAAGGAACCAAGGGTTAAGACCTTTGCGGAAGATGTGGGTTCTGCCTACATCTATAAGGCCGGGAAACCGGGAACAGCCGGTTATGGGAAGGCCATGGAGCGCATGGGCACGGACAGGGGGAGCACACTTTTTGTGGGTGACCAGCTGTTTACGGATGTGTATGGGGCCAACAGGGCCGGTATCCTGAGCATTTTAGTCAAACCCATCAATCCAAAAGAGGAGATACAGATTGTCCTGAAACGGTACCTGGAAAAGCCGGTGCTGTATTTTTACGAAAGGCACCGCCGCAGGAAGGCGTGAGGCAGGGCGGTGTGAGGCAGGACAGCGTGAGGCAGGACGGCGTATCAGGGCGTACGTATGGCGGGAATGGATTATCAAACACACCATGGAACGTGATTTATTATAGAATGAACAGCAGGGAGCGAGACGGAAAATGGACGGAAAGACAAGAGTATGCGGGCTGATAGCAAACCCGGTGGAGCATTCCATGTCCCCACTGATGCAGAATTTTTATGCTGAGCGCACAGGTGTGAACCTGGCGTATGTGCCGTTTAAGGTTGAGGATGACAAGGTAGGTGATGCGGTCAGGGGCGCATTTGCCCTGAATATCCTGGGACTGAACGTGACGGTTCCGCATAAACAGCGGGTAATGGAGTACCTGGCGGATATGGATGAGGATGCCCGGGCAATCGGCGCTGTCAATACCCTGGTGCGGGTGCAGGATGGGTATAAGGGTTATAATACGGATGGGGCAGGCTTAAAACGCGCCCTGGATACGGCGGGAATCGGGATATGCAATGAAAACTGTATCCTTATCGGTGCGGGAGGCGCTGCCAAGGCAGCTGCTTATGTGCTGGCAAAGGGAGGCGCCAAATCCATCTACATACTGAACCGGAACCAGGAAAAGGCCGCGGGACTGGCAGGTTACATCAACGGGCTGATGGGCCGCGCCATAGCCTCGGCCCTGCCTCTTGACGGGTATGGCGGCCTGCCCCAGGTAAGGTCCGGTTATCTGGCGGTACAGTCCACCAGCGTGGGCATGTATCCAAATGGGGACCAGGCGGTGATAGGGGACCCGCGTTTTTACGAACTGATCCACACCGGTGTGGACATTGTATATACACCTGCCAGGACCAGGTTCATGGAACTGGTGGAGGAAGCTGGCGGCAGGTCGGTAAATGGCCTGGATATGCTGCTGTACCAGGGAATCATTGCATATGAACTGTGGAATCCCCAGGTGCAGGTGGACGATGAAACCATATGTATGGCAAGGCGGCTGATTGAGGAACAGCTGGCCGGGGCCAGGTCCAAACGCAACCTGATCCTCATTGGTTTCATGGGAGCGGGAAAAACCAGCGTGGGGCAGGCCTATGCCAGACAGTACGGGCTTCCCATCATTGACACGGACCAGAGGATTGAAGAGGCAGCAGGCATGGCCATTGCGGACATATTCGCCGCCCAGGGGGAGGATGCGTTCCGAAAGCTTGAGACAGGGGTCTTAAACCAGCTTCTGGCCCATACGGACCATGCCATCATATCCGTTGGGGGCGGACTTCCCTTAAGGGAAGAAAACCGGGCGCTCCTAAAACAGCTGGGCTGTGTGGTCTATCTGGACGTATCGCCGGAAACCGTGATGGAGCGGATTGGAGGGGATGTGTCTGACCGCCCCATGCTTCAGTCGGAGGATGTGGAGGGAAGGATCCGGGAACTTCTGTCCTTCCGCCGTCCGGTCTATGTGAAGGCCTCCCATATGGTTGTGGATGTAAATGGCCGGAAGGTGGATGAAATTGTGGAGGAAATCCATAAAAAGGCAGGGATATAGAAGAATTTTGGAGAAATTTACACTGCCAATAAAAAAAACCTTGAAAATGATGTCTACATAGTATAGAATATAAAAGATTAAAGACTTATTGGGCGCTGTGTCTGGCGCCGTGAACGAACTCAAGGAGGAATATCTTTATGATATCAGCAGGTGATTTTAGAAATGGTGTTACACTGGAAATTGATGGACAGGTTGTTCAGATATTGGAATTCCAGCATGTTAAGCCAGGCAAGGGCGCTGCCTTCGTGCGTACCAAACTTAAAAATGTAATCAACGGAGGCGTTGTAGAGCGCACCTTCCGTCCAACGGAAAAATTCCCGGCAGCAAGGATTGACAGGGTTGACATGCAGTACCTTTACGCTGACGGCGAGCTGTTTAACTTCATGAACCAGGAGACATACGACCAGGTTGCACTGAACAAGGATATCATCGGTGACGCCCTGAAGTTCGTTAAGGAGAATGAGGTATGTAAGGTTGTCTCTTACAACGGCAATGTATTTTCCGTGGAGCCTCCCCTGTTTGTAGAGTTAGAGATTACCGAGACAGAGCCAGGATTCAAGGGCGATACGGCACAGGGCGCCAGTAAGCCGGCAACCGTTGAAACCGGTGCAACCGTATACGTACCTTTATTCGTGGAGATTGGCGACAAGATTAAGATTGATACCAGGACCGGCGAGTATCTTTCACGTGTATAATGGTCTGTAGGAAAAGAGCTTAAAGATTGCTCCGGCGTCAGCCGGGGCACTTTTAGCTTTCCCGGAAGGAAATGTTAGAGCAAAGGAGAACGTGGATTGTGAAGAAAATTCTGGACTTAATGGAGCAGGAACTGAAACAGGCTTTTGAAGCCTGCGGGTATGAAGCAAAGTTCGCCAAGGTCGTACTGTCCAACCGGCCGGACCTGTGTGAATACCAGTGTAACGGCGCCATGGCGGCGGCCAAGGCATATAAGAAGAAACCCATTGATATTGCCGCGGCAGTGGTGGAGAAACTGACAGGCGCAAGTGCAGATGCGTCCGGTGCACAGGCAGGCGGTGGAAATCCGTCCGGTGCACAGGCAGGCAGCGCGGATGCGGCTGGCATCCAGGCAGGCAGCGCCCATCCTGTATTCAGCGAAGCAGTGGCCGTGATGCCTGGATTCATCAACCTGAAGGTGTCCGGGCAGTTCCTGGCTGAGTATATGCAAGGCATGGCTGCGGCGGATAAGCTGGGGCTGGAAGCGCCGGCAAAGCCTGAGACCGTGATGGTGGATTACGGCGGAGCCAATGTGGCAAAACCCCTTCATGTGGGTCATTTAAGGGCTGCAATCATCGGAGAGAGCATTAAGCGTATGGGCCGGTTCCTGGGACATAATACAATCGGGGACGTACATCTGGGCGACTGGGGCCTTCAGATGGGTCTGATCATTGAGGAACTGAGGGACAGGAAGCCAGGGCTGGTATACTTTGACGAAGCCTTTACAGGGGAGTTCCCGGCCGAGGCCCCATTTACCATCAGCGAGCTGGAAGAGATTTACCCGGCTGCCAGCGCCAAGTCAAAGACCGATGAGGCGTTTAAGGAAAGGGCCCATCAGGCGACCCTGAAGCTTCAGAAGGGATATGCCCCCTACCGGGCCATCTGGCAGCATATCATGTCCGTGTCCGTGGAGGACCTTAAGAAAAATTATTCCAACCTGAATGTGGAATTTGACCTGTGGAAGGGCGAAAGCGATGCGGAGCCTTATATTGCGGACATGATCCAGATGCTGGTGGATAAAGGCCTGGCTTACGAAAGCCAGGGCGCCCTTGTGGTGGATGTGGCAGAGGAGACAGATACCAAGGAGATTCCTCCCTGTCTTATAAGGAAATCCGACGGCGCTTCCCTGTATGCCACCTCCGACCTTGCCACCATTGTTGAGCGTGAGCAGGACTTCCATCCGGACCGCTATATTTATGTGGTGGATAAACGCCAGGGCATGCATTTTGAACAGGTATTCCGGGTTGCCAAAAAAGCCGGTATCGTAAAACAGGACACACCTATGATATTCCTGGGATTCGGCACCATGAATGGCAGGGACGGCAAGCCCTTTAAGACCCGGGAGGGAGGCGTCATGCGCCTGGAGACCCTGATTGCAGAGATTAACGAAGCAGTGTACGCAAGGATAATGGAAGACGAAGAGCGCACCGTGTCCGAGGAAGAAGCCCGGAGGACGGCCGGCATCGTGGGCCTGGCAGCCCTTAAGTACGGCGACCTGTCCAATCAGGCTGTTAAGGATTACGTGTTTGATATCGAGCGTTTTACCGCATTTTCAGGAAACACAGGGCCTTACATCCTTTACACCATTGTGCGCATCAAATCCATCCTTAACAAATACAGGGAAAACGGCGGCATTGTCAGTGAAGAGGCGCTGGAGAAAGACATCCTGCCGGCTGCCAATGACTCGGAGAAAGCGCTGATGCTTCTGATTTCCAGATACAATGAGGTGCTGGAATCCGGTTTTTCCGAGACAGCTCCCCATAAGATATGCCAGTACATTTATGAGCTGTCCAATGCATTTAACAGCTTTTATCATGAAACCAAGATTCTCACAGAGCCGGATGAAGCCAGGAAGGACAGCTTCATCGGTCTTATAACCCTTGCCAGGCGGGTACTGGAAACCTGCATCGGCCTGCTGGGAATCGAGGCGCCGGACCGCATGTAGAGGAACGCCGAAAGGAAGCGTCAGTCCAATGAAGATAGTCAGGATGAACACCAGCAGCTTCTGGAAAGGAGAGGCTGGTGTGAAAGGCCTGGTGGAAGACCAGGGCAAGACATATAATGTAACTTTATATTTAGGGAGTGGCCGTGTAAAGGATTACTCTTGTTCCTGCAAAGAGGGCAATTCTTATAAGGGCATGTGTGCCCATGGGGACGCCCTTTTTGCGTATTATAAACAGCAGAAGGAAGAAGAATCAAAGCCTCCCGTCCATACATCCAACCAGGCCCACACCATGATCCGTGAATACACCAACCGGGAGGTGGCCCAGATACTGGCCGAGGATGAGGCCGGACAGGTGAGCCTGGAACCGGTCCTTATCATAAGCGGCCGGGAGATGCGGCTGGAATTTAAGGCTGGCATCAGCCGTTTTTATGTGCTGAAGGATTTGGGCGCGTTCAGGGAAGCAGTGGAAAGCGGGACTTATGTGGAGTATGGCAGGGATCTGGGGTTCCATCATCAGAAATCCGCTTTTGCGAAGGAAAGCCAGGGCCTGCTGTCCCTGCTTCTGGGGGTGACGGAGAACCAGAAGGCTGTGCGGGACATTGTCCTGAGCCGTATGAACAGGGACCGCTTTTTCGGTATGCTCACCGGACGGCAGATGGATGTGCAGCTGGCAGGAGGGATGCGCGCAAGGATGTCTGTGCTGGACAGGGACCCGGTCATGGTCATCCGGGTGTCCAGGTATGGAAGGGATGGCCTGAAGGTTTCCTTTGAGGGGCTTGCCCAGGAAAAAAAGGGTCAGCCAAACAGAATGAACGCCTGCTTCAAGGGGGAACGCCATCTCTACGCCATAACAGGAAACACGGTTTACTGCTGCAGTGAGACATTTACCATAACAGCAGGGCCTTTCCTGGAACAGATATCCAAGGAGCGGGAGGGATATGTGCTGATTGGGCAGAAGGATATCCCTCTTTTTTATGAGCGTGTGGTAAAACATATAAGTCCTTACAGCCGTTTGATCCTGGAACAGGTGGATTTTGGGGAGTATGAACCGGAACCCCTCAGGGCGGCCTTCCGCTTTGACATCGGCGCACAGGGGGAGCTTCTCATGGAACCGGAGCTTTCTTACGGCGGGTACGTGTTCCATCCGCTGGAGGATGAGAACCTGCCTAAGACCATCTGCAGGGATGTGCCCGGTGAGTTCCGCGTGAGCCAGCTGATTAAGAAGTATTTTAAATACAGGGACCCAGAGGGAATCAAACTGCTGATCAAGGAAGATGAGGATGCCATTTACCATCTGCTGGACGCGGGGCTGGAGGAGTTCCGTTTAATGGGCCAGGTCTATATATCAGAGAGCCTGAAACAGTGGAAGGTGGTCCCGTCCCCCAAGGTCAGCGTGGGGGCAGGGGTGTCCTCGGGCTGGCTGGAACTGTCTGTGGACATGGGTGACCTGCAGAATGAAGAACTGTCCAAAATCCTGGCCGCCTACAGCCAGAAGAAAAAATATTACAGGCTGAAAAGCGGACAGTTCCTGAAGCTGGAAGAGGGCGGCCTTTATGCGGTGGGCCGGATGGCCTCAGACCTTGGAATCAGCCGGAAAGAACTGCAGAAGGGGAAGTTCAGGCTTCCTGCTTACCGCGCCCTGTACCTGGACCACCTGATGAAGGAAAGTCCGGGGGTGGCATATTACAGGGACCAGATGTTAAAGGCCATGGTACGGGGAATCAAGTCAGTGGAGGACAGCGACTATCCTGTGCCGGAGAGCCTGCGGGGCGTGCTGCGGGAATACCAGCGGGTGGGTTACTGCTGGCTTAAGACACTGGACAGCTATGGGTTTGGCGGCATACTGGCTGACGATATGGGACTGGGAAAGACAATCCAGATCATTACGCTTCTTAAAGACGCTTATGGGACAGGGGAGAGGCAGCCATCCCTGATCATATGCCCGGCATCCCTGGTGTATAACTGGGAGCATGAAATCGGCAGATTCGCACCGGACCTGCGGGTGCTTTCCATTGTTGGGAACGGACCGGAGAGGGAAGCAAGGCTTGAGTCGGTCCGGGAGCAGCTATCAGGAGGAACAGGGGACGGCTGCCAGGTTCTGGTCACTTCCTATGACCTGCTCAAACGCGACATCCGGTTCTATGAGGACATCCATTTCCGCTACCAGGTCATTGACGAGGCGCAGTACATCAAGAATGCGGCCACCCAAAGCGCCAAAGCAGTCAAGGCCATTGATGTCAGTAGCCGTTTTGCACTGACAGGGACACCGGTTGAGAACCGGCTCAGTGAAATCTGGAGCATATTTGATTACCTGATGCCGGGATTCCTGTTTGCTAGCCAGTACTTTAAAAAGGAATTTGAGAATCCCATTGTCCGGGACGGGGATGAGGATGCCCTTATAAGGCTGAGGCGCATCATCGGCCCGTTTGTGCTCAGGAGGGTGAAGAAGGATGTGCTGAAGGAGCTTCCTGACAAGCTGGAACAGGTGGTGTATTCAAACTTTGAGGGGGAGCAGAAGAAACTGTATGCAGCCAATGCCGTGAAACTGAAGGAAAAGCTGGAATCAGGGGGATTTGCCGAAACAGGTGACGGCAGGCTTCAGATACTGGCGGAGCTTATGCGTCTGAGGCAGCTTTGCTGCGACCCGCGTCTGTGTTATGAGAATTATAAAAGTGAATCCGCAAAACTGGAAACCTGTATGGACCTGGTCCGCAGGGGTATCTCAGGAGAGCACAAGATCCTTTTGTTTTCCCAGTTCACATCCATGCTGGAACTGATTGAGAAGAGACTCATAAAGGAAGGCGTGGCCAGCCACAAGCTTACAGGGGCCACGTCCAAGGAAGAGCGGATCCGGATGGTGGGAGAGTTCCAGCGGGATGATGTTCCTGTATTCCTGATCAGCCTGAAGGCAGGGGGCACGGGCCTTAACCTGACCGCGGCTGATATTGTCATCCATTATGACCCATGGTGGAACGTGGCGGCCCAGAACCAGGCCACGGACAGGACCCACCGGATTGGCCAGGAAAAACAGGTTACGGTCTATAAACTCATTACACGAAATACCATAGAAGAGAATATCTTAAAGCTTCAGGAGTCCAAACAATATCTGGCGGACCAGATTGTGACCGAAGGCACGGTCAGCTTTGGCAGCTTGACAAAGGAGGATATCCTGAACATAGTAACCCAGGAGGTAGAGGAATGAAAGTATTGATGTTAAACGGAAGCCCTCATGAAAAGGGATGTACCTACACAGCGCTCATGGAGGTGGCGGGAGAACTTGAGAAAGCAGGGATCCAGACGGAAATCATGCATGTCGGCGGAAATCTGGTTCAAGGCTGCATGGGCTGCGGCGCCTGTTCCAAGCTGGGAAGATGCATTTATGGCCAAGACAAGGTCAATGAGGCAGTGGAAAAGATGAAGGAAGCCCAGGGGCTTATCGTTGGCTCCCCGGTGCACTATGCGTCTGCGGGAGGCGCCGTCACCTCCTTCCTGGACCGGTTCTTCTATTCAGGCGGCGCATATGCCGCCCATAAGCCGGCGGCGGCAGTTGCATCCGCCCGCCGGGCAGGCACCACTGCCACCCTGGACCAGCTGAATAAGTATTTCATGATTTCACAGATGCCCGTGGTGTCTTCCCAGTACTGGAACATGGTACACGGAGGATGTCCGGAAGATGTGAAAAAGGATGAGGAAGGCCTTCAGATCATGCGGGTACTGGGCCGCAACATGGCGTGGCTGCTACAATCCATTGAGGCAGGGAAGGCGTCGGGAATCGCTGTGCCGGAAATGGAAAAGGAAAAGAAGAGGACGAATTTCATACGGTAGCTGATAGTGGATTTTTATGGCAGGGGCCGCGACCATGGGGGTGCGGTCCCTGTCTTTTCCTTTCCTTCAGGGAAAGGCGGGGATTCCTGAAGGATACCCTTGATTTTATTTTCCAACTGCATTATACTATGATAATGATTAACTAGCTAACTATAAGGTGGGTAATCATCAATCAGCTAATCAATGACCAGGTACCCACAGACCAGGTACCAAACGGCCAGGTACCCACAGACCAGCTGCCCATAAACGGACTGATTACAAAAAAGTCCATCATAAAGCAGCCGCCTGTTCATAAACAGATACAATGGAAAAGGAGGAATCATCCCATGAAGGAATCAGGATCCAGATGGCCCTTTGACTCGCCGGAGCACCGGCTCATTGAGAAGTATATCCGCGTAACACGTTTACACCGCAGTGTGATTGAGCACCGGCTGGAGGGAACCGGTGTGTACCGCAGCCAGCATCAGATCCTTATGTTCGCATCCCATAACCCGAATGTTTCCCAAAAGGACCTGGCTGAAATGTACGGTGTGTCAGGGGCCACCATGGCTGTCTCGCTTAAGAAGCTGGAAAAGGGCGGTTATATTAACCGGCTGGTGGACCAGCATGATAACCGCTGCAACCAGATATGCATCACAGAAAAGGGCAGGAAAGTGGTGGAGGAGAGCGTTTTGATATTCCAACGTTTGGAACGCTGTATGTTTGAAGGGTTTTCAGAACATGATATGGATGTATTGGGGAATCTGCTGGACCGGATTTACGGCAATCTGGACCGGGATTTAAAAGACGGTCCCATTGAAATAGAACACGGCCCCATAGAAGCAGGACACAATCCCATTGAAACGGAAAGAGAGGAGAACTAAGTGAAGCGTTATAAAAAATATATGACTCCCTATCTAAGCGCATTCATCATAGGCCCCCTGCTGATGCTCACAGAGGTATTTGGCGAGATAATGCTGCCAAAGCTCATGTCCCTTATCATTAACAACGGGGTTGCGGAGCGGGATATCCATTATATCATTACCGTTGGAGCCATCATGGTGCTCACCACATCCGTGATGGCTGTTGGGGGAATCGGCGGCGCTTATTTCTCGGCCAAGGCATCCATCTGTTTTACCAGCGATTTAAGGGAGGACCTGTTTGCCAAGGTACAGGAGTTTTCCTTTAAAAATATTGATACCTATTCCACCGGCTCCCTTGTCACCAGGCTGACCAATGACATCCAGCAGATTCAGAATGTGATCATGATGGGGCTGCGCCTGATGCTCCGGGCCCCGGGCATGTTTGTGGGCGCCCTTATCATGGCATTCATCATGAACGCCAGGCTGGCCGTTGTCATACTGGTGGTCATCCCGCTTTTGAGCCTGGCCATTGCCCTTATACTGCGGACCGCATTCCCCAGATTTACCAGGATGCAGGAAAAGCTGGACCGCCTTAATTCCGGAATCCAGGAGGCGCTGACCAATGTGCGTGTGATCAAGTCCTTTGTCCGGGAGGATTTTGAGGAGGATAAATTCAGGGAAATGAACCAGGACTTAAAGGAATCCAGCCTGAACGCCATGAAGATTGTCATTGCAACCATGCCGGTGATGATGCTGGCCATGAACATCACCACCCTGGCTGTTGTGTGGTATGGCGGGAATATCATCATTGCAGGGGATATGCCGGTGGGAAACCTGACTGCATTTACCACCTATATCGTACAGATTCTCATGTCGCTGATGATGCTCTCCATGGTATTCCTCCAGAGTTCCAGGGCCATGGCAAGCTTAAAGCGTGTAAATGAGGTCATGGACACCCGGATTGACTTAAAGGACGACCACGCATCCCATAAGGAACTAAAGGTGACAGAGGGCAGGGTAGAATTCAGGCATGTGGATTTCAGCTATTCGGGCAGTGAGGATGAGCTGGTCCTGGAAGACATATGCTTTACGGCCAGGCCGGGACAGACCGTGGGCATCATCGGTTCCACGGGCAGCGGCAAGACCTCCCTGGTACAGATGATCCCAAGGCTGTATGACGTGACAAAGGGCCAGGTCCTGGTGGACGGGGTGGATGTAAGGGAATATTCCCTGAGGAACCTGCGCCAGGGCGTGGGCATGGTCCTGCAGAAGAACGTCCTGTTTTCCGGGACCATAGAAGAAAACCTGCGCTGGGGCAAGGAGGATGCCACGGAGGAAGAGATACGGGAAATGGCGGCAAGCGCCCAGGCAGACGGGTTTGTCACCTCCTTTACCCATGGATATGATACGGATATGGGACAGGGAGGCGTGAATGTATCGGGAGGACAGAAGCAGAGGCTCTGTATTGCAAGGGCTTTGCTGAAACGTCCCAAAATCCTCATACTGGACGACAGCACCAGCGCCGTGGACACTGCCACCGAGGCAAAAATCAGGGAATGTTTCCGTACCACGTTAAAGGATACCACCAAAATCATCATTGCCCAGAGAATCGGCTCAGTGGAAGAGGCGGACCTGATATTGGTACTGGACGATGGACGGATAATCGGCCAGGGCACCCATGAGGAGCTGCTAAGGGGCTGCGGGGCATACCAGGAAATCTATTACTCCCAGAGGGACCGTGAAAAAGAGGAGGTGGGCGCTTCATGAGCGGACAGGATGAAAGAGAACAGCATACAATAGAAAATCTGAAACGCCGCTATGGGCGAACACCGGCCGCCGCGCCAAAGAGAGGCCCCATGGGAGGCCGCCACGGGGCTGCCAGGATGGCTTCTTCGGGCGGGAGGATGCCACGGGGGAGCAGACAGGCCATAGGCCGCCTGATGCATTATCTGAACGAGGATAAACCAAGGATGATCCTTGCTCTTTTCTGCGTTATCGTGAACACGGTGGCAACCCTGGCAGGTTCCTACATGCTGCGGCCCATCATTAATACCTTCATTGCCCCCCTTGGCGGAGGGCCTGGCAATCCGGAAGGGCTTTTTGAAGCGCTGACAGCCCTGGCCGTGATCTTTGTGGCAGGCGTCATCGCAAACTACGCCCAGGCCAGAATCATGCTGACCGTTGCGCAGAATGCACTTCAGAAAATACGCAATGATTTGTTCGGGAAAATGCAGAAGCTGCCGGTCCGTTTCTATGATACCAATTCAAGCGGGGACCTGATGAGCCGATTTACCAATGACGTGGACACCATCGGGCAGATGCTAAGCAGCACCCTGGTGCAGCTGTTTTCCGGCGCCTTAAGTATTGTGGGTACCCTGGCCCTGATGCTTTATACCAATGTGATACTGACCCTGGTTACCGTAATTCTCATACCGCTCATGATGAAGGCCGGCGGCGCTGTGGCCGGACGGAGCCAGAAGTATTTTACGGCCCAGCAGACATCCCTTGGGGCTGTGAACGGTTATATAGAAGAAACCGTGACCGGGCAGAAGGTGGTCAAGGTGTTCTGCCATGAGGACACGGCAAAGGAGGAATTTAGGATCCTCAACCGCGATTTGAGGAACAACCAGATACGGGCCCAGTTTTTTGGCGGCATCATGGGTCCGGTCATGGGCAGTTTAAGCCAGATCAATTATTCACTGACAGCCTGTATCGGCGGGCTGCTGTGTGTGCTCAGGGGATTTGACGTGGGAGGGCTTACGGTGTTCCTCAACTTTTCCAGACAGTTTTCCCGCCCCATAAACGAGATTTCCATGCAGGTGAGCAATGTGTTCTCGGCGCTGGCAGGGGCCCAGCGGGTGTTCGCGGTCATGGACCAGGAGCCGGAGCCGGCCGACCATGAGGACGCGGTGGTCCCTAATCCCATGAAAGGCCATGTGGTCCTTGACCATGTGTACTTTGGGTATGAGCCGGATAAGGTAATCCTTAAGGATATTAACCTTTACGCCAGGCCGGGGCAGAAAATTGCCTTTGTGGGTTCCACAGGGGCCGGAAAAACCACCATCACCAACCTGCTGAACCGTTTTTATGATATACAATCCGGCGCCATCACCATTGACGGGGTGGATATACGGCACATGAAAAGGGATGGGCTGCGAAGGAACATTGCCATGGTGCTTCAGGACACCCATCTGTTTACAGGCACTGTCATGGAGAATATACGTTACGGCAGGCTTGACGCCACGGACGAAGAGGTAATCCAGGCAGCCAGGACCGCGTTTGCCCACTCCTTCATCATGCGTCTTCCCCAGGGATACCATACCATGCTGGAAGGGGACGGGGCCAATTTAAGCCAGGGCCAGAGGCAGCTTCTTAATATTGCCAGGGCAGCCATTTCCAAGGCCCCGGTGCTCATACTGGACGAGGCCACCAGTTCCGTGGATACCAGGACGGAAAAGCATATTGAGCGCGGCATGGACCGGCTCATGGCTGACCGCACCACCTTTGTCATTGCCCACCGCCTCTCAACGGTACGCGGGGCCGATGCCATCATGGTCCTGGAACAGGGGGAAATCATTGAGCGGGGAAGCCATGATGAACTACTGGCCATGAAGGGACGGTACTATGAATTGTACACGGGCATGAAAGAACTGGATTAATTGCCATGAAATTAACATATAAATTAAAAAAATAACGATTAAATTCTGTATTGTATACAATGTATATT
>PPYE01680102.1_pt1 | contig 44947 bp, 52 predicted proteins | sample 1559881 | NCBI WGS metagenome assembly PPYE01 (sample SAMN08240022, study PRJNA423297) | Human gut metagenome, whole genome shotgun sequencing project.
GGTTTATTATCAGCATTAACACAATCTTTAAATACTTTAAGATAACTATTAATACTAACAAAAGTAACAGAAAAGAAATTTCTTAAAACTTCAACATCATAAGCTATACAATTAATCATTTATATAATTTAATCCATAGTTATTTCTATTTTGATTAACCCAATTAATATCATCAGCAAAACGTTGTTTAAATACATGATAAAGATTATCATCTTTAAATTTAATAAGAGGAGAATAATTACTAAATACATATTTACCACCAGTAGCCATAAATCTAGGAATTGGATTATCACTAATACTACGATAAGCATCACCAAATATAAATAGATACTTATAATTAATTCTAGCTAATTCTTTCCATAGAATATTACGACATTTATCAATAGCAGTAAGATATGTATTATAATTATTAGAACAAGCACATTTAATACTATAAGTCATATACACATCTTCAGTATTATTACGTCCAGAATATTCATCATAAAGATTACCAATATCAGTGAATAATTGATAATCATCACAATAAACTCTATCACCTCTAGGAAATAGGAAAACAATATCTCCATGAATACTTCCTCTACCACCTTGTATATATTTACCTGTATTAAATATACGATTTGGACATCTAGCACAATCAGGATATTCGTCAACAGTTTTACTTGCCATAAGATAATACTAATTGATTACTAGCGCGAGAACAAGCAACATACAATCTACGAAGCATTTCATCTCTATTAGTATAAGGATGACCATATTTATCATAAATCATATCGTTAATATCTACAAATACATTTTTATAAGTAGAACCTTGTGCTCTATGAGAAGTAATTGCAAAGCCATAATCTAAATCTCGACTAAATAAAATCTTACCATTACTATTCGTAATATTAGAAGCGATAAGATATTTACGTTTAAAATCAAAATATTGTTTCCATTTACTTCCACGTTCAGAATTACTAGCTTTTTTAGCATCATCAATAAGACTAGTCAACTTCTTATAATACATTTGAAATGTATAGTTATCATAATGGTCAATAACAAACAAAGGTTGAGTTATAGTACCACCATGAATAGCTTGAAACTTAATAAGAAATCCTTTAAACTCATAATCGTTATCAACCGTATCAACAATATCTTTAACAATATATTCTTCACTATTGTTTATAATAATATCATTAAAAACATTAACAACAGTAGTATAACTCATTATTAAATCGTTACGAGTAATAAGACTTTTATCAGCATCTTTAATAATCATATGTCTAATATGGTTATTCCATTGTGCAACACGATTATTAGTATAAGCTATAATACGATACAAATCTATATCTTTAGTATATTCTTCATCATTAAAACAAGTATTAATTAAATCAGAAAATTCAGTTTGACCACAAACATAAAATCCTTTAGTTTCCTCATTATAATCTTGTCTATTTTTAGATATATAATCAAGAAATCTCCATCCATTCTTACTATCTATATCTTCTCGAAGAAGTTTAAGAAGTTTACTAATAGGGTTATTATCTCCTTGTCGTACAACTTCTTTAAGATAATAAGTATTACTAGCAATAAGAAAAGCTTGACTAGTTTTCTCATTAACAGGTGGAAGCTGACTAGAGTCACCAAGCATTATAACTTTAATTTGAAGCTTCTTACATTTATTACTAATATACTTAACAAGTTTAGCATTAAGCATAGAAGCTTCATCAATAATTAAAACTTTAAGACCATCTAGTTTATCTTTTCCAACAGGATTAAAGGCAGGATTTTCAGGGTCAAAATTTTCAATATTAACATCAAGTCTAAAACCAAATAATGATTGAATAGTATTAACTTCTTTTCCACCAATAGAATTACTAAGAACTCTACAAGCTTTATGTGTAGGAGCAGCACAGCCTATAACACCACCAGACCATTTGCAATTATTAATAACATATTTAATAACAAATGTCTTACCTGTACCTCCAGCACCACAAAGAGCATTAATAAATTTCTTATCATCCCAAGGCTGTGCAAGAAACTCAATAAGTTCATGCACAGCTATTTCTTGGTCTTTAGTAAACTTAATGTTAGTATCTTTTCTATTATTATTAGCAATATTAAGATTATCAATCATTACAATTCGTTGTTTACATCAATAAGATTATTTTTAACTTTATCTTCATATTCTTTCCACTCTTGAAAAGCTAAAATAGTAGATTCACTATCACCACGATTATAACATGTAGTAATATGAAACAATTCCTTAGCAAAAGGCATTTTAACAATTTTACCTTTAGCTATAAGTCCAGCAGCAAAAGGAATATAAAATCTAGTGTCAACAGTTTTTCTATTTTCACTATCTCTTATAATTTTAATTCTATGATTATATTCATCTAATCGACGAGCATAAACAACTTTCTTTCCTTTAGTTCTGTAACTTTCACCTGTAATGCTATATAGTTTGCCATTGTATTCTACTTTATAAGTACCATCAATATATCTAATAATACCTTCACATTTAGCAACTATAATAACATATTTATTGACTATTCCTTTCTCTTTGGATTTACCTACAACTCCAAATGAGAATTTAAAGCTAACCATAGCATACTACTTTCTTTTAATAGTACGCATACGTTTATCAACAGCACGAGTAATACCTTTAAAAGTATTATCCTCTGCAAATTTAGCTTTACGAGCAGCCTTTTTAGCAGCTTTCTTAGCAGCAATCTCTTCATTGCGTTCTTTTTGTTGTTGAATAACATCAACAATCTCAACATGATAACCACAATAATGAGAAAGAAAATCAATCTTACCACTAGTTCCATTACCAATAGCACTATTTTTAGCTACTTTAATAACTTTACTAACAGGATTGATTCCAATAACAGCGTCAACATTATTAAGTTGACGAACAACAGAAACTTCATCATACTTTTTCACAAGTATTTTACATTTTTAAAGATTAATAATTATATATTTAATAAAAAGATAAATTACAACAATAGCAATATCTCTTACAATAGCCTTATTAAGTTCTTCACCACTATCATATCCATTAGAAATAAGATAATTAGCTCTAACATGAGAAATTAATATAATAAAACAAATAGTAATAAGTAATATCAAATCAACACTTTCACTCATATCAATAGTATTTAAATTAATAGCATTAAGATTAGTAGAGCCACTACGCTACGCTCCGTGGCGACCCCCCGTAGAGGATGGAAGCAAGCTAGTCATCAACTTTCGCTTTAATACTATCATTAAGTTTATTAAGTTTATCAATAAAATGTTCAAGAACTTCTTTATTATATTCACTATCATTAATAATAAATTCAATATTACGATGAAATTCTATATCTTTAATTTGAAGTTTATTAATATCTATATTAATTCGTTCAATCTTTTTATATAGACTAAATACTTCATAAATAAGATATAAAATACATCCAATACAAACTCCAAGAACATATTGAGTAACATTTTCAATCATAAAAATAATAATAAAGTTTACGAATAAGTTCAAATCTAGTATTAGTAATATTATAAATTTTAAATGCTTTAGCAACAAACTCAAAATCACCATATTTAAGTAAAGCATCTATATAATCTTTAATATCACTAAGCCACATAATAGCACTAACAGAATATCTATCACTATCAGTATTAGTAATATATTGACCAATACCTTTAGCAATAGTATCAGCAGTTATATCATTAATAATAAACTTATCAGTAAACCAATTATCTTTTATATACTGTTTATCAGTATATTTATCACGAAAGGTTTTAGATAGTTTATTACATAAATCAATATAAGAACGAGCAGCAGTTCTATTATTATGATTAACAAATTGAACATCTTTAACTTTAAGAGTTAAGTTCATACCACATTCAATAATACGAACTTTAATTTGTTTTTTATCCTCATTAATATATAGAACAATAGCAAGTTTATCTTTCCAATAGCCAGTATTCAAAGTAACTATATCATAAAGTTTAACTTTAAATCCAGATGTAATAGTACCATCAATTTGTTTATAAGTAATATAATTCATAATAAAACTGTATTAAATTTTTAGTTTAACATTTATTAGCTAGTTCTTTTGCCCTGTATTGAACCCAATATTAATCGTGATAGATTAATCAGATTATATATAAAAATTCAACAGAGAGCAAAAGAATCGTATCTATGAATGTATCATTAACGTAAATAGCTAGTCATTTGTAGCAGGCTCATTATTCTGTTCATTATTCTTACCATCACGTTTAAGACGTTCTTTAAGAATATGTTCAGATACAGAACCAAGTTTACATTCACTAACACAACGACTAACACCTTTAGCATGAGTTACAGCATATACAATAGGATAATTAATATATTTATTATTACCTACTGTACGTTCGATTTTAGTAATTCCAACTTCGGTTACAATACCAACACAAACACCAAGCTTAGTTTGATTATGATATTGATAAGTATATTCCATATATACTACTTGTCCTTTTTTAAACTTAGCTTGTTCTTCAATGTATCTATCTAATAGACCATCAAAAATAAAAGAATCATAATTATCCATTTTAATTATATATTTAAAGTTAATAATATACATACTAAAAAGCCTAGCACTATCTTCACAGACAATACTAGGCAAATCTACAAATACAAAATCATATAAACGAAATGTTTGACACAGACATTGTTATTACTAATTTCACAATCAATAATAACATCATTAACACCAAATCAAATATGACATATAACACTTGGACTATGATAAATATTAATAGCACTATCTTCACAGACCGTACTATTACAAAAGTTACAATTAGAAATTAAAACGGATAATAACAATATCATAGTTTCGGAGTTCAATTCCTCCATCATCAGCAAGTGAAATAACACTACTATCTTCACAGACAGTAGTGTTAGAAATACAATCAAATTTATGTGGGATTATTTAGTAGATTTATTTGCTTTTCTACGTTTAAGTTCAGCATAAATTTCATCATCGCTAAAATTCTTAAACTTATTATCTTGTTTATTATTATCAACAGATTGATTAACCATTTTAATTATTTCCTTATATTCTGCATTAGAAGTATCAATAATATGTTGAGCTATAAAATGATTAATTTCAGTATTAGCATTAACAATATTAATAATCATATTTTTAGCATATTTAGGAAAAACAGCAATGATAGGTTTAAGAATATCTTTATCTTTAATTATACTATCCCAACGATTAATAAGCCAATCCAATTCAAATCCATTTTCAGTAGCAACTTTAATAATATCTTCTTGAGTTTTACCAAAATCATTAATATATTTTTGTTCTCTAAGAACATATATAAATAAAGCTGAACCTCTAACATATTGGTCTGGAGATAAACCTTTATCTTTAATATCATTAATGAATTTATTAATAAGTTCGCAAGTTTCTTTATCTTTATAGGTATCACAAGTAATACTATCACAAGATTTACCAAAAACTTCATCAAAAATAACTTTAATATTAATATTTTCCATAATTTTATTTATTTAATCATAATAACCAAAAACATCATTTTTAGGGTCAACAATAGGACTATCATCAACTATTGGTTCCCAAGCAATATCGTCAAAATCTTGACTTAGACATTCTGCATGAATTTCAACACCTTCAACATTATTATTGAAATATGTATAATCTTCAACAAAATAAATATCAGTTCTTTCCATATCTTTATATATAAAATAAACTCCGAGTATAGGATGATTATCATCAACGTTTTAACTATAACAAACCCAATAAACAAAATGGATAAAAATGGCAAGAACATGAGAATTAGCTTTAACAAGCTCAACAGCACTATCCATCCTCTACGGGGAGTCTATACTACAAACTTAGTTAGCTTCAGAATCTTTATTCTTTTTATGAAGTTCAGTTTCAGTATCAATCATAATACTAATAACTCGTTGACTATCACTAGCAACATCAGCATGAGCTTTAACTAAAGCATCAATGAATAAATCATCTGTATATCTATATTCTCTACGAAGTCCACCATCAGCAGTAACTCTAAACTTATTCCATAAGAAGTCAACATAAGCACCTTTAGAATTACATATTCTTCCATCATCTTCAAGAGTATGAAGAATATTAAGAGAAGTATGGCGTCTAAATGCAGCATTGAATTTAACAATACAAACTACATCAAGAATATGTTGAGGAACATTAATCCCAACAGGAACACCACGTTTATCAGTCTTAGCATCTTTAAAATCATTATCTTCATTAGCTTGACTAACAACAGTAGTTTGTTCTTCCTGTTTACGAACTTTACTTTGTTTCTTCTTCCTAGCTTTATTCTTAGGCTGAACAGTTTCACTACTAACAACAGCATTAACTTGTGTATCTTCTTCAGAAACAACAAGTTTACCTTCTTGTTTAGCTTCTTCTAAACTTTCAGCCATAGTTTTCTTTCTAGGCTTAGATTGAACATTACTAGTAACATTATCAAAATTTACCATAACACTTATAAGTTTAAGATTAATATTATTATCAGTAGCAATATTACTCTACTGAACAACACGACAAATATAATAATTAAATATAATACTCCAAATATATTATAATTTATTTATACTATAATTCTAACTAATAATCAATAGCTATGTTAAAATAACTAAAATCATTATAGCAATAGGAATTAACTTACCACGAGTATAATAAATATCAATAGTATCAAGAGTATCATTAGTATAAAGAGAATCAGTAATATCAAGAATATTAAGAATATCATTAGTAATACCACCAGTAATATTAGCATGACTAGTATTAATAGTCATTATAATATTGATAGTATTAATAGTGCTATTGTTAGCTAGAACTAATGCTGTTGGTCATTATGACTAAAAGTCTTATTAGACTTGATAATACTGTTAGAGCTAGTCTTAATAACGATTGTATGACTAATCGTCATGACGAACGTCAATGAGATGATAATGATGATGCTATGACTGAAACTGATAGTGATATAACTAGAGGTTATAATGCTGGAACTAGAGATTATGATAGTATAACGAGAAATTATAGGAGAGAAAGAGAGGGAGTTGGAACAATAGGTTTAGATTGATTATTAGGAGTGTTATTAATAGGATGAAGAGGATTAGGAAGAATACCAGCAGGATTAGTCTCTTTAGCATGACCATCTCCACACTTATCTCCACATTCACCACTACCAAACTCATTCTCATCTCCACCATCAACCTCAATTTAACCCTATTTGAACCACATCCAACTCCACCATCTCATTCTCCACGAACTCCACATTCACCACTTTCATCTCCACATACTCTTTCTCCACATTCAATACCTCTCGTCACCTCTAATTTCATCTCTATAACTTTTTGTTATGAGAGTAAATCTCCATGACCAATATCAGTATCAATACCAGTCACGACAGTCATACCAACATCATCTTGTTTCACAAGATGAGTTGTTGTAAGTTCACTAACATAACTAGTCTTATCATTACCAATAGCAATATCAGTATCAATATTTTTCGCTGATTCTAGGGTATAATATATATATATAATATACTTCGTATATATATATATATTATAAGAAAAAAATTTACATGGCATTTATCTGGTTAATCAGCTTTAGTTTCATCATTACATTCGCTATCGTTATAATCTCGACCAAATATACCACATTCATAATCATCAAGACTATCATTAATAATACGAGCGATACTTTTTAATTTACCAGCAATACCAAGTCTGCTCTTATTAACACTATCATATACTTTTGTTATATCATCAGCATTACCATTAGTAGTTAAATTGGTAATAGCGAGAGGAATATCAGCATTAGTAGGATAAAGTTTAGTAAGTTCAACAGAAGTAGTAGAATTATCATTCTCAACTTCAATAGTAGTAATAATACGATGTACTTTCATAATGTTTAATATTAGGACAAGACTTATCAGAACTTGCAGCTAGTTCATGACTGATAAGACTTATCAGACTGTTAAGTTCGTTTGCTGCAATCTATTTAATGTTGACTATGAGCATTACTATGTTGTTTACTAGCAGTAGCACCAACAAAACTATTGTTGATAACATAAACGCTACCAACCCAAAGGTCAGTAGCGTCATGTTCATTAGAACGGTACGTCGTCATCGTTCATTGCAGTAGCAACAAAATTAGCCGCTTTAGCTTTAGCCTCACGTTTGGCAGCAATGGCAGCACGAGCATCATCCATAATCTGCTTGATAAGTACATTATATGCACCAACAAGAACAGGGTCAGCAGGTTGTTCGATACCTACAATATGATATACATATCTATCATAATCCACAACATTGTAAAGATTATCTTTACGAGTAAATGGATTACGGTCTTGTACACCAGCAGGTACAAACTGGCAAAGAACTTTGACAGCAACACCAGTCAGATACATACTAGCAAAACCAGCTTCAGCAGCGTCGCCAACATAGTTGACAAATCTACCGTAGAACTTGTTTTTGCGCATTACAAGCAGTATCTGATTGAATGGCATCTGAATAGCACCAAGCATACCCATTCGATGTGTACCATCAGGCATACTTTGAGCACCTTTGACAGGACTAGCAATAGTAACAAACGCATTGAGATAAGAATTGCCATTACGACCTGTATGTTCTAGACAATCAATATTAGTAATGACAGTAGTCATTACATAACTATGACCATCAGTACAGATGCGTTTAATAACATCATTAATGGTTTCCACTTGCGCAGAACTTTGGTTATCTGTATCAACAGTAGTTTGAACAGGTTGGTTATCTGTATCAACAGTAGTTTGAACAGGTTGGTTAACACTAGTAGTTGTATTAACTACGTTAACATTCTCGGGAGCATCACTACCTTGTGCAGCTTGCTCTAAATCTTTAACGTCTTGCATGACTATTAAGTATTTAATTACGCTAATCAGTAGCATTACTGACAGTTGTTTCGTTTCAACTGCAAAGTATTTAATGTTGATAATGAGCAACATTATCTAGTAGAGATTAATCTCTACTAAGATAACTAACAATAGCTGATAGTATTCCAAATACAACAGCAGTAATCTGTTCATCACTAGTTGGCTCTACTTTCAATGCTAGTATGATAGCTGGCATCATCAGTATGATGGCAACTAACAACAATGGTTTGTTTGTTCTCATAATGATTAGTGTTAATAGTTAGTAATGTAATGAGATGAATAATCTCAATGTATTTAATGTTGATAATGAGCAGGATTATCATTAACTCTATCAACTTTAGGCGGGGGTAGTCAATCAAGTTTAACATGACCGGGGGTTATACTCACTAGCCTCATCAAAACATTAATATACACTATTTTCATTCTCATTATCACTACCTTTATTATTCTTATATTCGCTATCATCACCCTCATATTCATAATTACTTTTACTCTTTTCATCATCATTATTATAATCTTTATCATCTTTTTCATTTTTATCGTCATCTTTATTATTACCAATCCCAATCAATTTTACCAGTATCAACTTCTTCTGCTTCAATTATTTCAGTTTCATTATTTTCATTATTTACTTTATCTACATTATTCTCATTATCATCATATAAATAATCAAGTTCACTTTTATATACTTGTTTATTTTTAATTATAATACAATTATCATCTTTAACTAATCCTATTCTATCTATATAATTAACATTATTATCAAGTTTTATTTTAGAATCATCAAGTTTACCTTTAGTAATAATTTCATGAAATTTATTAATATCACCTTTAAATATAACTCTAGGATTAACTTCAAACATACTACGTTTATCTGTTCTACGAATAATATTAAGTTTTTCTAATGTAACAATAGCATTAGCAAAATCTCGTTTATTACATCCACTTCTAATTCCATTCCTACAAACAGCATCAAATAAATCCTTACTAATTTTAACAACATTAGAATTAAAACAAATAGTATAATTAATAAAATAAAAAAGTTCATGAAGAATTATACTTCTTAATTCAACTATTTCTCTCCAAGCATTAATACCAACATTAGAATAATATCTTTTAATAATTTTACCTGTATCAAAACATTCCATACGTCCAGTACCACATAGATATTTTTTATTATTATTTTTAATATCAATATCAAAAGTATTAGGTATAATAATACTTCTATCATTAGCTATATCTTTATTAATAGCATCAATAACAAGTTTATTATAAACTCTACTAGGTTTAAAATCTTCTTTAAAAGTCATAACAATAATAGTATTAAGTTCAACATAAAAATATATTACTCTAGGAAATTAGCGAAATATATTCCATAGATGGAACAACTTTCGTGCACAAAGGTAGTCATTTTTGCCACTTAATTTGCATAATGATGGGGAATTAGGTATTCAGCATGATACATAATATGTATTATAACTTATTGATAATCAATGTATTATAATTACTATAAAGATATATTATATAGATATATTATATAGATTCGCTGTGACCCGCTCCGGACTTTCGTCCTCCGCTATACTCCCCGTGGAGGATGAATACAATCAGTATCAATCATATCAAGTTAATCAATACTATAATTATTATCATTATCTCTATTAATATCATTAATACTAATATGATTAAGTCTAACTCATCTCCATCCTCCACGGGGAGTATGACTTGCATATTTATAATCATATAATCCTCTACGATTGAAATGTTAAAAATAGTTTTTCTCTTGGTAGATTCATTCAAATTCTTACATTTGCTAAAAACAATTAAGTTATGGGTAAAGATAAAAGTGAAACTAAACCTAAATACACTAGAGAATTTCATAGTGGTGAAAGGAATAAAAAAGAAGTTAAAGTTCCTAGTAAACTTAAACTTGGAAATATTGGTATTGATAGTATTATTAAAACTAAATAATTTAGTATTATGATTAAAGTTGAAAGTAAATTTAAAGATTTTGGTATTCAAATACCTACTGACATCAGCGAAATAACAAGTGAAGCACTTGACGCTGTTCTTAATAATGTAGTTATTGCTAAACATTATTGTGTTGTTGCTCTTTGCCAAAATGAAAGTTTGTTCGGTGTTATTAATAGTAAAGTAAGTACAGTTGAGGTTATGCCAATTATTGCTAAGATTAGTAAAGAAGATGCTGAACTTATTGGTATGAATCAAATGGATAAGATTATTATTGACCGTTCTACTCTTGAACGTGGTTATCATCTTTATCTTAAACATAATGTTCTTAGCCCTCAATTTGTTAATAAGTATATTACTAATGATACTGAACTAACTCGTTCTATTACTGTTGGTACTTTTGGACAAAATCAAGGATATAAAAAAGGACAGAAAGTTTGGTTTGTTGAGTTTAAAGTTATAGCTATTAATGATTTAAGAGCTGCTATTACTGATAAACATAAAGCTGTTAATCCTTTTATTTATCATTCTGTTGAAAAAGCTAATTAGCCATTTCGTCTAAATAATCGAACTCTTCTTAGAACTACTTATGTATAATTTAAAATTATAGGTACTTGTGTTCTTGTTTATAGTAGTAATTTAAGAAGAGTTCTTAAACTTTCAATTATGGATTTTAAGACTAATACTAGTTTTAATATTACTAATACTAGTTCTCATGAAGATTTTGATGATGATTATATTCTTATCTATAAAGATATAAATAATATATTAGATGATATTGGATTTCAAGGTGATGATAGAATACTTTGTAAATCTATTATTGAAAGTCTTGAAAAAGAAGCTAGTATTAATATACGAAAAGATAAATGTGTTGCTATTCCTCATATTGGCACTATTCAAAAGAATTGGTATCGTTCCAAACTTATTAGTCATTATAAAGACTTTAAAGAAGCTAGAAAAACTATGACTAGAGAAGAGTATAAAGAATATACTGTTAAAGTTATGGAAGAAGAAAAGCAAAAACATTATGAAGAAGAAGAAAAGATTAAGACTGAACTTAAGTTTAAAAAGAAACTTCTTCCTACTTGGATTAAACTAAGTAAAAAACATAGTGCTGCTTATGCTAATCTTTGGCTATATGCTATGGGTAAACTTGAAATTATTGAATTTGATGAAGAAGTAGAAGAAATATATGAACGGTTTGGAATTGGATTGGATGCTGACCATAGATGAAACTGGTATGCCAAAAGCTCCTACACTTAAACAACTTCTTGATAGAGATGTTAGTCTTCTTTATACTAGAGATAAATCTCCTAATAAAGAGATGTATATTAAAGAAGTTGGAGTTATTTATTATCTTGGTGACCCTAAAGGTCCGTGTCTACAAGAAGGTCTTAGTGAAAAAGAAGCTCTTAAGAAAGCTATTGAAAATTTTGATTTACCTAAAAATTATCAACCTGATATTCTTGTTTGGAAACTTATTAAAAGATATTATAATCAAAAAGCTGGAGCTGGTATGGAAGCTGTTCTTAATATTAAGCGTGGTATTCATAATGTTGCTCTAGCTGCTAGTAAGCTAAATGAATTGTTGAATGACAAGTTATCTGATGGTGCTAGTCTAGAAGATGTTCCAGTTGTTATTGGTTATATGAAACAAATTAATGATTTAGCTAATCAGTTTCCAAACACGATTAAAGCTCTTAATGTAGCTGAAGAAAATCTTCTGTATGAACAAGAGAATGTTGCTGGTAGAGGTGGAGTTGAAATTACTAGTAGTATGATTGAAGAATAAGCTGATGCTAATCTACTCATCCTCCACGGGGAGTCTAGCGTAGGCACGTAGTGCCGAAGCGGGTCCAAGCTAGTGTTGAACTTAATGGTATTAATAATATGGAACTTAAAGATAAAAGATATAATGATATTAGACTTATTTTTCATGAAGAAGAACATAAATATAATGATAGTCTTGGTAATGATTATATTTCAACTACTACTATCCTTCATAATTATGCTCCAAAGTTCGATAAGAACTATTGGTTGAGAAAGAAGTCTAAAGAACTAGGAATAAGTGAGAAGAAACTAGAGGAACAATGGTCAACTATTACTAAAGAAGCTTGTGAACGTGGAACTAATACTCATAATGGTCTTGAAGATGGTGTTAAAGGAGCATCTATGTTTCAACAAGCTATTAATTATCTTGATAAACGTGAAGATGGTGTAATGGTTACTATTGCTGATATTCCAAATTTTGGTGCTAGTTATAAGTTACTTAATCTTAAAGATTTTATTGAACTTACTAATAATCGTTATCCTTTTATTTATGATGCGTTTAAAATGTACACTGAAAGAGGATATAAGATTTATAGTGAAATTGGTATGTTTCTTATAGATTGGTTAATTAGTGGAACTATTGATATTCTTCTAGTTAATGAGGATACTAATTGTGCTGTTGTAGGAGATTGGAAAACTAATCGTGGTGGATTAAAATTTAGTAGTGGTTATTATAAAAAAGATAAGACAGTTAAACCTGCACAACAAACTAATGTTTGGGTTGATAAAGATGAACGACTTTTAGCTCCTCTTAATCATCTTCCTAATTGTAATGGTGCTATATATAATCTTCAACTTAGTATGTATGCTTTTGCTGTTGAATATATACTTGGTTTAACTATTAAAGGTATTTGGTTATGTCATATTGATAGTGATTTTGAACTTAATGAATATGGTATGCCAAAAAGATTTTCTGATGGTCTTTATCATATTAAAGAAAATCCTATTGAAACTACTAAATTTTTTACTATGAATTATCTACGTGATGATATTAGTAAAGTTCTTAAAGATAGAGAATTACAGATTAAAGCTACTGGTGTTCAAACTCAATTTAAACTTGCTATATGAAACTAAATAGAGATAATTTAGTTGGAGTAATTATTGGATTTATAGTTTTAGTTATATTTGCTATTTGTTTATCTAGTGGATGTGCTAAACGTATTACTCCTGTTCCTGAAATTAGATATGTGCCTGTTACTGATTCTACTGCTGTTAATGAATTAGTTCTTACTAAAGAGTTACTTCGTAGAACTCAAGATTCTCTTAATTCTTATAAGTCTGATACTACTATTAGTGCTGATTATTTTATTGCTAAATATAAGCTTGAACGTATCAGATATTATAATGATATTGCTGGCAAAGGAAATAATATCAAATTTCTTAGAGGTTGGATTAATAGAGTTCTTAATGAATAATAAGCTATGTATATAATTAAACATGAAGGCAATATTAGATTAATTGCTAACTGTCGTAAAAATAATAGAGAAATTAGTTTATAAATTATAAAGTACAAATTAAAGTTCTATTATTTTGGGCTACTATTAAAAGTTTTAATGAAGACGATTATGCCGATGCTTGTGATTGTTTTCGTTATTGTACTAATCCTTATAAATATTAAATTATGGCTAACTTTGGAGATGCTTTTAAAAAACTTTCTATTAAAGAAGGTGGATATGTAAATGATAAAGATGATGCTGGTGGAGAAACTTATAGAGGTATAAGTCGTAAGTATAATCCTACTTGGCAAGGTTGGAATATGATTGACCAATATAAGAAACATTATACTGTTGGTAGTAAAGAATTTAAGTCTAAACTTGATAATGATATTCAACTTCAAAAACTTGTTTGGCAAAAATATAAAATAGGTTATTGGGATGTATTTGAACTTGATGATTTTAATAGTCAGAGAGTTGCAGAACAATTATTCGATACTAACGTGAATTGTGGTCAAGTTGCAGCTATCAAGATGGCTCAAAGAGTTCTTGGTCTTAAAGAAACTGGTAGATGGAATCTTGATTTGCTTAATAAACTTATAGAAATAAAAGATTAACTTAATACTGTATAGAATTATGAAGAAGATGCTGATAGCAATATTTATAATAGCGATTATCAATTTATGTGTTACTCTGTATTTATCAATAAGTCGTTTTAGTGTAGAAGTCAATTCATATAATAAAAGTGACACCGCTATTAATCATGTTCGGATTGATTCTATACAGTTAGTTATAACTGAAAAAGAAAGTATAGTTTATAAACTTAAAGAACATGAAAAAGATATTGAAGATAAAGTTATTAGTCTTAATGACAGTGCTACTTGGGAGTTATTCAAGAAGTTGGTGTCAGAGTGAGATTGATAATGTAGTGCATCCTCCACGGGGAGTCAACACTACTGATACAACTGTTCTTGTCCCTATTAATATGATTAAGATTGCTAATACTAAAATTATTAAAGCTAAACTTTATAAAGATATTATTAACGAACAAGATAGTATAATTAATCTCCATAAGATTAAATATAATGCTCTTTATAAAGAAGTTGAAATTTTACAAAATAATCTTGATAATAGTAATAAAGTAAATGATAATTTAAATAAGTCTATTGAACGTATTAAACGTAAGAATAGATATTTGGTAAGCGGTGGTGCTGTTTGCGCTATCGCTTTTGTTGTTTGTTTACTAGTTAAATAAAATATTATGGCTGATGGTAAATATCCTTTTCTAGAATACATTGAAGAACCTGATAAAGAGAAAAAGTATAAGAAAGCTAGTGATTGTGGATGGTATGACCCTCATAATAACTTTTTAATTGGAGATAGTGGTGGCTTTCTTTTAAATATTAGACCTGGCAAATTTGTTAATACTGAACTTTTTAATGAAGCTGCTAGAACATATCAAGCCACAGGTAAATATACTCAATTTAAAGTAGATAGTATTCCTCATAGACAATTTAGACGTAGAGAATGTGATAGAAGACGTAATGGATTTAGTGCTCCTTGTTGGCAAAATCCAGATGGAAGTATTGAAGATGTTTGGATAACAGGTGGTCATTATAATTTTCTTAATTATACTCGTATGGAACGTACAGATGAATCATCTGTTATTGTTACTGAACATGGAGCTACTGCTAAAAAGATTTATAGTTTTCCTAGTTTTATTGATGCTCAATTTTGGACTTGGCAAATTATAGAATTTTGTAGACGTAATGGTTTACATCTTATTATTGATAAAACTCGACGTGGAGGTTTTTCTTATATTATGGCTGCTGATAGTTCTAATGAAGTTAACTTATCTAAGCATAAAGTTGTTATTCATGTTGCAGCTGATAATAAATATTTGATTAAACAAGGTGGTTTAAGTGACTTTGCTGTTAATAATTTAAAGTTCTTTGAAGAAAAGACTCCATTTAAAAGAGGTATATATAGTCCTACTACTGATAGTTTTAAACTTGGTTATCGTATGAAAAATGGAGTTGAAGCTGATGATAGTTGGTCTAGTTCTCTTTTAAGTGTTAGTGCTAATAATAATCCAGACTGTGCTATTGGTAAAGATGCTGTTACTATTAAAGTTGAAGAGTTATCTACAATGCAGAACTTTGATGACTTTATGAATGTAACTGAACCTACAATGACTGTTGGTACTCGTACTACTGGTACTCTTATGGCTTGGGGAACTGCTACTGCTGCTAATATGCAAATATTTGAACAAAACTTTTATAATCCTAGAGCATTTAATTTTATGCCATTTGAAAATGTTTGGGATAATGATGCTCGTAATGAAGTTTGTGGATTCTTTAAATCTTATGCTTGGGGACTTGAAGGTGAAATAGACGGAGTTAAAGGATTTGATGAAGATGGAAATAGTAATTTAAGAATAGGTCTTAAACTTGCTGCACGAGAAAGAATTGAAAAGAAAAAGACTGCTAAGACTTTTGCAGAATATCTTAATTATCTTGGTCAGCGCGCTTTATTTCCTGCTGAATCTTTTAGTAGTGCTAGTGAAAATATATTTAGTAGTGAAGCTCTTAATAAGTTTGAAGATAAACTTAGAGTTGATAATAGTTATAAGTTTTATACTGATGGCGAACTATTTGAAGATGGAACTAAAAAGATTTATTTTAAATCTAATGCTCGTATAAGAATTGAAAATCCTGATATGAAAACTTATGATTATATTCAAGGAGTTCCTAGACGTGGCAATGAAGACCCTCATGGTTGTATAAGAGTTTGGTTTGCTCCAGAATATGAAGAAACATATATTAATGATAGACTTGTAAGAAGTATTCTTCCCGGTACTTATGTTGCAGTTTATGACCCTGTCGGTATTGATAAAGATAAAAAAGAAATTACTGATAGACATTCTCATAATAGTATATTTGTTATTGAAATGCCTAGAGAACGTAATGGATTTAAACCTAAGTTATGTGCTGCATATTATGGACGTACTGAACGACTAGAAGAAGCTGATGAAAAGTTTTATCGACTATGTAAATGGTATAATTGTATTGGTACTGGACTTGTAGAAATAAATCGTGGTGAAACTGTTTCTAATTTTCGTAAATGGAAAGCTACTAAATATCTAGGCTATGAACCTTTATATGTTTGGGATTCTGCTGTTAAAGAAAAAGTTAGTACTAGTTATGGTTATAATATTGGTAGTGGTCCTAAGAAACTAGATGGTCTTCGACTTCTTAAAGAGTTCTTATATGAAGTTATTGGTAAGAATGAATTTGGAGAAGATATTTATATTTTTGAAAGATTTCTTGATTATCAAACAATTCTTGAACTTAAAAAGTTTAATGCCGAAGGTAACTTTGACCGTATATCTAGTCTTATACTTTTAGGTATATATTGGAAGTCTATTGATATTAAAGGTAAACGAGAACTTGCTAGTCGTAAGAAAGTTACAGAAGATAATGATAAAACAGATATTTTTAATAGACAATGGTTTACTATTATACCTCCTATTATAAGTTTTGGAATATTAATTTTTAATATATTATAATTATGAAAGAAAATGACGTTATTTGGGTAAGTATAGAAGAAAGTGATAAATATGAACTTAGCAATTATGGTTTTGTTAGAAATAAATATACTAAAAAAGAAAAGAGTTTTACATATATAAAGAATAATAAATATAAGGCTTATTGTTATGTATAATTTTGGTAGACTTGATTTTCCTAATCAGCACGTTAGTTATGCTGAAAAACAAGAAGTTGATTGGTATGCTAAATGTTGTGATTATGTTATAGAAGCTGGTATTGCTTGTAAAGCTGATTTTAATGTAGAAGAAAAGTTTAATATACTTCTTGGTAATATTCCTAGAGAATATTATAGAAAAACTCTTAATCCTTATAATGAGAAAGATGAAAATCTTACTCGTTTTCCAGCTACTATGCGTAATTATGATATGATGAAAGGTATTATTAGAAGATATATTGGTGAATATATCAAAAATCCACATGATTTTATTGTTGGAGCTAATAATCCAGAAGTTGTATTTGCTAGAGATGCTGAACTTGGTAAACAAATTATGATGCTTGCTGAACAAGCTGTTGCTAAGAAGATACAAGAAAGTTATATGCAGTTTGTTAATGAAGGTAATAATCCTGAACAATTTAATCCTGAACAAGCTGTTGATATTGAAGCTTTTATTAAAGAGTTTAATGAAAATTTTATTGATGATATTAGTGCACAAGGACAGGATTTAATTAATGTTATTGATGACCTTACTGATGCTTTTACTATATACGCTAGAGCTTATTTTGAATTTGTTGCTTTTGGAGCTTGTTATACATATAGAGATGTTGTAGGTAATCAATTAATTAAACGTGTTGTTAGTGTTAGAGATGCTTTTCCTGTTCCTAACGATAATATGTTTGCAGAAGATTATGATATGTTTGCTGAACGTCGTATGTTGACTAAACAACAAATTATAGATGAATTTTATGAATATCTTTCTGAAAAAGAACGTGAAGCTCTTGATACATATTATCAATATAGTGCTACTACTTCTAGCGATAAAGCACTTTTAAATTGGGATAAGTATATGTATTATTTTGGTGATATATGTAGTAAATTTAATAAAGATGATTTGCAACATATTAAGAACACTAATATAATGGCTCGTGATGCTAATAATGGTTTATTTGAAGTTTGGCATACTGTTTGGAGAGGTGAAATAAAAGAAGGTATTCTTACATATAGTAATGGAGCATTTGTTACAACAAGAATTGTTGATGAAACTTATCAGCTTAACCCTGCTGGTGGTGATATTAGTATTGAATGGGTGTGGCGTCCACAAGTTTATGAGAGCGTTAGAATTGGCTCTCGTGCTACAAGTATATATCCTTATAAGGCTCGTCCTATTGCTTACAATAGAAATGGTAAACTTCCTTATAATGGTATTGCAGAACTTTTGCCGGGTTTTGGAAGATTTAGTATTGTAGATACAGTTATTCCTTATCAAGTATTTCGTAATATAGTTTCTTATCATAGAGAAATGGCTATTGCTAAAAATAAAATGAATGTTCTTATGATTGCTAAATCTCTTCTTGGTAAAAAACCTGCTGAAACTATATATCGTATGGCTGCTGATGGAGTACTTTATATTGATGATGAAGATGATGCTAATCTTGTTAAAGCACAAAATGTTCGTTATCTTGAAAGTCGTATGAATAATTATATTACTGAACTTGGACAACTTATTCAAGAGATTGAACAGACTGCTAAAATGGAATGTGATATGACTCCACAACGTTATGGTGAGATTGCTAATAGTGCTGGTAAAGGAGTTACTGATGAAGCAGTTATTCGTGGAAGTATGGGTTCTGTTATTATTGAATTTATATTTGATAAAATGAGAGAACGAGATTATCAAGCTGAAATGGATTATACTAAACTTGCTTGGATTGATGGTCTTAATACTTCTTATAAAACTAAAGATGGCGATATTAGATATTTAAATCTTGATGTTAATAATCATATTTTTGCTAATTATATTGTTACTTGTAAAACTTCTGTTAAAGAACGCGAGAAACTTGAACAATATAAACAACTTGCATTTAGTGCTGCTCAGAATGGTAATATGGATATGGCTAATGCTGCTATACGTGGAGATAATGTTGCTCAAATTAGTAAACTTATTGATAAGTATCAAAATATTCAACGTGAGCATGAACTTGATGTTGAACGTGTTTCTCAACAAACAGAACAACTTCGTCAAGAATTTGAACTTGCTAAGATTGATAGAAAAGCAGAACAAGATAGAGAAACAATTAGAGTTGAAAAATATCTTGATGGTCAGATTGAAGCTATGAAAGCAAATGCTAATATTATGAGTTTTGATAATGGTCTTAGTGATGCTGAAAAGAGTCAAGCTGAAGAACGTATGGAAAATGCTAGACTTAATCTTGAACGTAGTAAACTTAGTTTAGATGCTCAAAAGACTTCTGTTGAAGCACAACTTAAAGAAAAAGAATTAGCTGTTAAACTTAAAGAAAGTGATGATAAAGTCAAGATTGCAAAAACGAATAAAAATCGTTATGATAGTAAAAGTAAATAATCGGCTGTACTTCTAAATTTTGTTCATAATAGGGCTGGACTTGCTTGTGAAAGTAGGTTCAGCCCATTTTCATTTTTCTTTACACCACATGAGCCATTTTAAGCTCATTTTAAGCACTTTATTCATTTCGTGATAGATTAATCATTATGATAAAATTTGATTCATACACGGCTTCTCTGAAAGCGACAGGATAGGTTATCAGTAATAAATATCCTAGTTAGCAATAGTATGTTAGTCGCAAATCGGCTTAAAGGTGAACATATTTTAACGATACAAGTAAAAATCGTATTATTATTATAGTTTATATTTGTGATATAGTAATTAATTAAAAACAAAGAATTATGCCTATTTTTGATAGTTTTGGTTTTGATGGTGAAACATCTAATGGTGATGGAAAACCTACTGACGACATTACAGACCTTGATACAGGTAAAACAGGGCAGTTAGATGCTAATGGTAATCCTATTGATGATATTACTAATAATGGTAATGGAGATGGGAATAGTGATTCTAATGCTAATAAAGATAACCAATCTTCATCCTCCACGGGGGGTAAGCCTAATGACAAAGCGAATGACGCTGATGCTGAACATAGTTTAGAAGAAGGTACTATTATCGAAAATGGAGATAATAAATATACTGTTGATAAAGACGGTAATCTTATTGACGATAAAGGTAATATCTTTAAAGCTAAAAATGAAGTTGCTGCTTATCTTAAAGAATTTGAAGTAGAAGATACTAAAGAAGAAAATACTATTGATGTTAAATCAATTCAAGAACTTGTAGGTGTTTCTGTTACTTCAGAAGATGGTAAAGCTGTTACTTTTGAAAATACTCCTCAAGGAGTTGCAAGTTATATTCAATCCGTTATTGATTTAAAACGTGATGAATTTGCTCAAGCTGGTGTTAATAAATTATTTGAAGATTATCCTATTGTTGGTGATTTTCTTAATTATTATGTTGCAAATGGTAATTCATTTGAAGGCTTTGGTGAACTTCGAGATAGAAGCGGTATTGAAGTAGATGAAAATAATGTAAGTCAACAAGAAGCTATTGTTCGTGAGGCGTTTAAGGAATTTAATCGTCGTGGTAATGTTGATAAGTATATTCAATATCTTAAAGATAGTAATGAACTTTTCAATGTTGCTAAAGAAGAACTTGAAGCTCTTCAGAAAGCTGATAACGAAATGCGTGAAGCTAATGCTAAAGAAGCTATGCGAGTTAAAGCAGAAGAAGAGAAACAACTTGTGGAATTTTGGAATGGAGTTAAAGAATGTATTGATAAACGACAAATTGCTGGTTATCGTATTCCCGAAACTGTTATTATTGAACGTAATGGTAAACAGATTTCTACTACTCCTGAAGATTTCTTCAATTATGTTTATCAAGTTGATGATAAAGGACTTTCTCGTTATGAAAATGATTTAATGAAATTATCTCCTGCTGAAAGACGCGATGAAGAACTGCTTAAGGCTTGGCTTAAATATACAGGTAAAGGTTATGATAGTTTGATAGAAATGGCTGTTTCTGATAAAGAAGCTAAAAAGTTGAAACTTACTGCTAGTCAACGTAAATCTACAAAAGGAGCTATTAAAATAACTAAACCTGACAGTAAAAAAGATGCTCTGAAAGATGAGCGTTTTGGTTATTAACATAATAGTAAATTTGTAGATGAAAACATTACATGTTATTGGACAAACTCGTTATGAAGATAGAGGTTATTCTAATGAAGAATCAATTGCTTATCTTCAGCTTCAAAAGCCAGAAGAAATTAATAGTTTTCTGACTTATAATTATGGTATGGATGATGACCGTTTTCCTTTAAGTTTTATTACTGAAGGTCAAGGTAGTCGTGGTATTAAAGATGTTGCTACTGTACAATGGACTTGGAAAACTATGGGTCGTATGAAGTTTACAGACTTTGTAACTTACTTTAATACTGCTGTTACTAAACCTGGTCAAAATGGTAGTGAATTTGAAGTTCACTTCTCTACTCATTGGTTTATTGAACAACATGGTCTTACTGCTCCCGATGGTGTTACTCAAGTTCGTATTCAGAAAGACTTAGGTGAATCTGCTTATGGTTATGCTTATCTTTTGAAACTTACTTCTCCTAATCCTGATGCTTATGTTGACCCTCAATGGTTGGTTAAAGGTATGTATTGGGCAATGAGTGCTCCTACTGTTTCTGAATCTTATTCTAAAGGTAACAGAAGCAATACTATGGGTCCTGCTGGAATGACTTCTCAACTTGAGTTTTATCGTTATTCTAAAGAAATAGCTGGTAATCTTGCTAATGTTGTTACTCAATATCAATTCCAAAATGATAATGGTGGTACTTCTAATCTTTGGATTAACGAAGAGATGCGACAGTTCAACTTACACATGAGAGTAATGAACGAAGAACGTTTGTGGAAGTCTGAATATAACCGTTTACCTGATGGTACTATTCCTTTGAAAGACCATGATAATGGTAAACCTATTCCTCGTACTGCTGGTATGTTAGAAATTTGTCGTGAATCTAACTATGATACTTATGGTGAAGTTCTGACTCTTAACAAACTTGAACGTACAATCGGTGATGTTCTTGACCGTGATACTCAAGATGGCGATAAGAATGTAGTTCTTATGGGTGGTAAAGGATTTATTCGTGACTTTGAAATGGCTATTAGAACTGATGCTAAAGAAAACGGATTTATTACTCCTCTTGGTGAAAAGATGATTCAAGATAATGGTGATGGTCTTTCTTATGGACGTTACTTTAATAAGTATAAAACTCCAGATGGATATATCATTACTGTTATTCATAATGCTTATTTTGATAAGGGTACTGATGCTGAAGCTGCTAAGCAAAATGGTATGATTCATCCTACTACCGGTTTGCCTATTACTTCTCATCAAGCTGCTTTGATTGATATGAGTAATTATAAAGGTAATCAGAATGTTCGTATAGTACGTCAAAAAGGACAGGCTTATAAAGCTAAAGTTATTGAAGGTATGACTGATATTCCTGCTTGCTGGGGATTGCCTAATACTAATCATGCAGCTACTGAAATTGATATGGCTCGTTATGAAGTTAAAGGCTCTATTGGTTTGCAGGTAGATAATACCACTAAGATGTTCTTATTGAAATGTGTATTATAATCATTTAAAAGAAGCTATTTAAGATATGGATTTTAACAAAGTAAATGAAGCTAATAAAGCAGGAGAAAATACTCCTGCTGCTTCTAATATAAATACAGATAAACAGGTTATACCCCCCGTAGAGGATGGAGTAGATAAACAGCCTGCTAATACAGTAGGATTTAGAGATGAAAGTCTTGATGAACCTTATACTGAAAAACGAACTATTACTATTAATTTAGTTACTAATTATTCATTATATCGTAGAGTTAATGATAAAACATTACCTAAACGAATGGATAAGATTGGTAGTTGTGTTCGTAGTTCTCGTACTCTTTCTTCTAATAAAGGTGAGATTGAATCTTATTTTCCTGCTTTAATTGGTCTTGCTCCTAATAATGAAAACTTTATTTCACGGGTTAAGGCTTATCTTAATAATATTAGTGTTTCAGTTGATGAACTAGGTAAGACTTTTGATATTTCTTTCTTTTGGAATCGTAAACGAGATTATCTTCGTTTTAGAGCCGAAGAAGAAGCTATTGAAACTGCTTATACGAATAGTGACCGTAAAGGAGTTAAAGAACTTAAAGAAGCTCTTGAAGCTAAGATTACTAAGTTAAATCTTCTTGAAAGTGAAAAGTATAAATATGGTTATCCTATTGTTCTTGATGATTATCTAATTTATCGTCATTGTTTATTGTATAAAGATGTAGCTAAAGATATTGCTCTTATTAATTCTGACCCATCTATTAGATTCTATTTTAAAGATGACCAAAGAGAAGCTGAGCGTCTTGCTAAACATCGTCAGGAAATTAATGCTGCTAAAGGTAATTATGTTAAACTTCTCACGAATAGTGATTTGTTTGATGCTGTATTTATTCAATACTGTGTTGCTAACAATATTAATATTCCTAATGGCATGTCTATGGATATGGTTGATAAGCAATCGCATCTTGATAAATTTAGTACAAATGAACCTGCTAAGTTTAATAAACTTTGCAATGATAAAGATATTACTATTAAATCTTTAATTGAGATTCTTATTTCTCGTGGAGAATTTATCAGAGCAATTCATAATCAGAATATTACTACTCCTGATGGTGAGTTCATTGGTGCTAATGTTAAGGAAGCTGTTACATGGTTTAAGAATCCTGCTAATAGTGCTCTTGTTAGTGCTTATAAAAACAAACTTAAAAACATTTGATTATGAACATTGGGGAGATGCACGTGACGTTCAGAGAACTAGCACAACAGATGGGCATGCAGACCGTTCGTGCTATTCTCATGGAAGATATAGATATTTGTCTTAATGCTGCTATAATTGAAAAAGCTAGAAATGTAATAGTAGAAAACGTCGGACCTGTTCCTTATAATGATAAGGTTGCTCGACAAAATGCTTCTATTAGTCCTGTTAATGCTCTTAGAACTTTATACACAGCGGGTACTGTTAACGGCGGAGATATTACAGGTGGTGGAACAGAAGTTGACCCTTATAAAATTAATATTGATAGCGACGGAATAATGCTATATACAGGCTTTCAAGTTAGTTATAATGGCAAGACAATTTATGATTGCAGAATTATTGAAGCTGAAGATTTAGGTCAAACGCTAAGAGATTTCTGTAATCGTGCTGCGAAAGATGCTCCGATAGTTACTATATTTGGAGATGAATCTGGTATTGAAGCTAATATATACACTGGACGTAATAATACAGTTAAACCTGAATTAGTTAAATATCTTTATATTAAGGAACCTGCTAAAGTTCTATTTGATGAAGATAATGAAGGTAATTGGGTTAATTGTGATTTACCTCCATATTTACATAGTGAAATAGTTATGCGTGCAGTACAGATTTATCTTGCTAGTATTGGTGCTACTTCTAATGGAGCTGATAAACAAAGTTAAACTCTAAATTAAATTAAAAATGAGACAGTTTTTGTTAGCGGGCAATGTCGCTTATGGAGCGAACTTACCTCTTGCTGCTGGAGCGGTTGCTTTTACTTATCTTGCTAATGGCAAGGAAATGATTGACGCTAACGGTATTAAGATTACCGATAAGTTTTACATTAATCTTGGTCGTGAAGCAAATGGTCCTGTAGTTCTTCCTGCTTATAAGAAACATCTTACTTTTGTTAAAGGTGTTTATCGGACTGCTACTACTTTCTCTGCTAATCTTACTATTGGCGATGTTAATGCTTATTCTGATTATTCTATAATGATTGTGAAGAAAGGATTAAAGTTCAATGAACGTAATCGCTGGACAGCTACTATTCATACAGGTCTTAATCCGACTGCAAATGATGTAGCGCAGAAATTAGCTAATCAGATTAATAACAATACTATTGGTCATGGTATTAAAGCAACAGTTGCTGATGCTAAAATTACTTTAACTGCTGAGTCTAAAGGTATTGATTATGAAATTCTTGGAGCTGATGAATTAGTTGGTATTAGTGTTACAGTTACAGCTACTGGTTTTCCTGCATATGGAGATGCGGCTTATATTACTGATTTGGCTAATAAAGCTGCTGCCGATGCTGGTATCGAATATACTTATCGAGATACTTATACTGAACTGTATCCTACATATCCGCTTAATCCTTTGAAACAACCTGATAGTGCAGATGCTGGATATACTATCTTTACTCTTCGTTTTGCTGTTCCACGTGAAATGAAAACTAGAGATGAAGTTGTTCATCAGATTGTACAAATAGCATTCCCAACTGGAGCTGCTGCTATTGCAACTGTTGAAACTATCCTTAAAGCTATTGCCACTGAAGAAAAAGCATAACCTATTACCCGACTCGATTAGGTAAATATTAGGTAATATTAATCGAATAGGGGCTATTGGTATTAGCATTAGTGTTGATACTGATAGTCCCTATTCTTGTATCTATAAAAATGGAATTAATTCAAAATGCCTTTGAACAAGGTCTTATTCCCGGTATTGTTATTACTATTTATCTTATAATTAATAAGATAATTGATAATAACAAAAGAAATCCTTTAGATGATATTGCCAAACTTCTTAATATAGTTACTAGAGATATTATTGAAAAAGATAGAGAAAAATCTAAAGCTGTTATTTCTATTACTATAGTTAATGCAGCTTCGGAATGTGCAAAGTTTGTTGCTTCAACTATTATTACTAATAATGTTGATAATAATCGTGACCAAATAGAATATAACGCTAGACATTTAGTTAATAGTGTTTATTATGATGCTTATTCTAAACTTAATATGTATCGTGGTGATGAAGATTATCTTAGTCATTATATGAAAGAAGAATGGAAAGAAGATATTTATGGTGATATTATAAATATTGTCTATAATAAAAATCTTGATTCTAATCAACGTATTCTTGCGTTTAATAAACGTATTGATATTAGAGTTAATGATTATACTGCTTATATTATTAATAAGGCATTTAAATAAGATGGTATTATGATAAGAGGTTATATTAATAATCCAAAACAGCTATCTAAAGAGATGCAATTGCGTATTGCGGCTATGGCTGAAAAACAAGCGAGAATAGCAGAATTAGGCTTTCCATTGGACGAAAAAAATTGGTGCAAGTTAACACAAGGACAAATTTTAATTCAAGCTCTAGAAGCCTTAGAATTGCTTTCTGACGAAGAACAAAAATCAATTATTAATTCATATAATAACTTGATGGTAGAATGAGTGAACAAATAGATGATAATTATGTTAATGGTGTCTATGTAAAAGCTAGTGGAACTGAACAAGTTGAGATTACTCCTCAATATGTTTATATGACAGTTCCAAGTAAATTTGTTTGTACTTATCACAAACTATTAGTTCTTATGGCACAATATGGAGTTGATATGCTTAATGATTGTTCTGCTACTTGTAAAGGTAATAATAAAAATATTGTTACTTGTTGGAATATGTTTCAATCTGCTATGGCAGCATATCAACTTGGTCAAGATAAACTTGCTGAAACACTTCTTAAATATATTAAAGGACAACTTAATATTATTTATGAAGGTAGTGAACAAATTCAGTATAGTGGTTCTATTACTCTTCCTGTTGATGAAGAAGGAAAAATTCATGCAATAGTTAGTTGTGGAGATGCTCCTAAATTTTATGTTGACCCTGAAACTGGTAAACTTTGGGAGAAGAAAGAAGAAGGTAAAGAATATAATGAAACTTATAGTCTTAGTGATGTTGATTATGATAATGAATAATGTGAATGTGTTCCATCCTCTACGGGGGGTCTACACTATGAATTTAGTAAACCTAGAGAACGTATGAAAACAATAGAAGAAGAACTTGGTAAAGTTAGTCTTACTTGTAATGGTCAATGGAATAATAGACCTTATGAAAGACTATGTATAGTTCATGACGGTTTCTATGCTAGCTATATATCTCGTAAAGCTGTTCCTGCTGGTATTCCTTTATCTAATGAAGAATATTGGCAACCTATTGCTAAACTTCGAGAAGATTTAGTTATTGATTATGAAACCTTTAAGAAAGAAATACTTGAACTTATTGCTGTTGTTCAAAGAGGGCTTAAAGCTGCTAGAATTGTAGTATCTACAATGGAAGATAGAGATGCTCTTACTTGGGAACAAATTGGAGTAGGTTGTGAAGTTTATGTTATTGAAACTAAAAAGAGTTATATACTTGATGAAATAACTCCTGTTAATAATGCTAAGAAATGGCATCTTGAGGCTGATTCTGAAATTGGTTCTAAATTTGTAGAATCATTTAGTGGTATGTTTCCAAGAGCAATTGCAGAACGTGCTGTTGCTGATGAATTTGGTATTAATATACAAGATAATTATCTTCGTCGTAACGTAGTAGTTAATTATATGGCACAAGTACTTAAACAGTATTTTGAAGATAATGCTGTTCAAATACTTGAAGGTCAGATTACTCCTGATATGCTTAGTGAATCTGTTAAACAAATGTTTACTGCTTCACAGATTACTAATGCAGCTGATGAAGAAGATTTAACAGTTGTTGATAATCTTCTTAAATTTGCAGATAAAGACTATAATACAAATGATTATAGTGGAAAGGCTCGTAAATATCTTCGTAAGAATATGATTAGTGGTGTTAATACTCTTACTCAAGATATGATTAACGAGCCTAATACTATTTATATACTTCAATATGATTATTGTTTAGCTGGACAAACTATTGAACTTCCAGATAATAGTATAATTCTTTGGAGAGGTGGTAGATTATATGATGGAGCTGTTAAACTAAATAAATGTAGACTTCTTAGTAATTATCGTCAGGAAGATATGTTTGATAAAGAAACTATATCTTTAGATGGTGATTGGGCTAAAGGTCAAATACTTTATCATCCTCTTGATTTAGGCGAAGATAATAAACAAGTTGAAATTACAGGTTGGGGTGGTTCTTATACCAATGATTTTTATTGGTTTTGGGATGGAGAAAAATGGGTAAGTATGGGTTTTGATTTATCTGTTTATCTTACTCGTGCTGAATTTGAAGCTTTCTTAGAGAAGTTAAGAGAAGAAATGGAAAAGTTCTATGCTTGGCTTCTTGAAGAACTTAGAAAGATTAATGAACATCTTGAACTTCATGACCAACAGATAAGTAATCTTCAACAAGAAGTTTCTAATATTAATACTAGAATAGATAATCTTATTACTGAATATAACGCTAAATTTACTGATATTTATAATAAGATTGGAGATTTAAATAGTAGTGTAGAAGGTAGTATTAATAATCTAGAACAATATATTAATAATAAGATTGAAGAGATTCTTAATAAGATAGACCAAAGTGGTGGTAACATAAGTAATGAGTATAAACAATATTTTGAAGATAATTATGTTTCTATGTTTAAGAACATGATTAAAGCTGGTACTAATATTACTTTTGTTGAAAACTCTGATGGTACTATTACTATTAATGCTACAGGTGGTGGTTCTGGCGGCGGTGGATTAACCGAACAAGAAGTAAGAGATATTGTTAATTCTATGCTTAATAATTATTATACTAAGTCTGAAATTAATGATATTATTGCTGGTATTGAAGGCGGTGGAGGAAGTGGTGGAGATGGCACTCATAATGTTATGTCTACTACTCAACTCGGTGAAGCTAGAACAGGTAAATATCTTACTATGAGTAAATTTGCTGATAGTGAAACTAAACCTAGCAGACTTGATGTTGATTTTAATACTCTTTATACAGATATTAAAAATAAATTAGTAAATGATGGATTTGGCTCAGGTGGTGGAGGAGGAACAACAGGTGGAGTAACTGCTACTCAAGTACAAACTTGGATTGCTGCTGTTATGCCTATTGGCTCTATTATGCTTTGGGATACTACTACACCTCCAACAGGTTGGGAAATATATACTGCTGCTCAAGGACGATTTGTTATGGGTCATATAGGTGGTGGTATTAATATTTATAATAATCCTAAACAAAATACTCTTGATTGGAGTACTGTTCTTAAAAAGGTAGGTGATACTTATGACCCTGCTACTCCTGGTTTAAATATTGGAGCTTACGGTTTTTATATTGGTGGTAGTGATTTACCATTACATCAACATGCAATTGCCGCTAGTTCTGGTAAATGTGGTGATGGTAATCATCATGTTGTAGTTCCTAGTAACTGGCGAGCAAATGATCATGGTAGATCTTTGGATCAAGATTGTAGACATACTTATCCTTATGGTACTACTAAAACTAATTATTGGGATTTAAATATTAATAAAAATACCAATTGGTATATGACTGGACCTAATATTAGTAGAAATGGTGAAATGGTGTGGACACAAATTAGTACAGATAATTGGACAGGAAATTATCTTGCTATTAATAAACTATTACCTACTATTGCTTTACATTATATTAAACGTGTTTCTAATCCGTGGTAATTATGATTGAAGAAGAAAAAGATGTTTTTGTTGGTACTAATTGTCAATCTTTTGACCCTAGTAAAGTTCAATGTGATAAAGAGGGCAATATGCCGATTCATATACTAGATAAATATTGTGAAGAAACTGATACTAGATATAATATTTATCCTTTGACTGTTATTCAAGCTATTTTTGATGGTGTAACTGGAACAAGATTAGATAGAATACTTGCCGCTTGTAATAGTATTTATTTAACTTGGGAAGGTACTTTTGCCGATACTGTTAATAAACTTGATAAAATTTATCGTCGTAAAGGATATATTATAACATATCGTGATGAAACTAATGTTAATTGGACTCAACGATATAATAGTGATGATATTAGTGATGAAGCTTGGACTAATCCTGACAATTGGGAAGGATGGTCTTTTGATACTGTTATTAAAGATTTGTCTGAAGCTCTTGAAGAAATATTTACTAATATAGGTGATTATAAAGATTTTCTTGATGTTATTACTAGTTTTATTAACGAGTTTGTTATAAATGTATTTAACAATCTTAATAATTATCCTGAACTAGTTAATATTATTAAGAATAGTACAGTTGAAAGTTTACCTATTATTGTTAAAGACATATTCAATAATATTAATGATTATCCTGAACTTAAGAATATATTTAATGAATATGTTAAACAATGGACTGAAACCATCTTTAATAATATTTCTTCTTATCCTGCTCTTAGTCAATTTATTACTAATGCTATTAATTCTCATGTAGAAACTACTATTAATAATATATTTGATAATATTGATAGTTATCCTAATATTAAGAATCTTATTATTAATAATACTGTTGATAAAGTAGTTGATATATTTAAGAATATAGGTCAATATCCAGAATTACAAGAAGCTATTCAGAATAATGTTAATGAACGAGTAGATTATATATTTAATAATATTAATAATTATCCTGAACTTATTGGTATTCTTTCTGATCTAGTTTGTAATTGTGTTCAGAATATATTTGCTAATATTAATAATTATCCTTCTCTTGTTACATGTATTAATAATGCTGTAAACAGTAGAACTGAATATATATTTAATAATATTGATAGATTCCCTATTCTTAAGAATCTTATTGAAACCAAAGTAGAATCTAGAGTTACTTATATATTTGAAAATATTAATAATTTTACTGAACTACTTAATGTTATTAAAGGTAATATAGAAAATATCTTTGATAATATTGATAATCATCCTAATCTTAAAGTTGTTATTGAGAATAAGGTTGAATCTACAGTTGAACATATCCTTAGTAATATAGATAATTATCCTATTATTAAAGAGAAGATTATTCAATTCTGTAATGAAGCTATTGAAGCTAAACGTGGTGTAGCAAATGGTATTGCTAGTCTTGATGGAAATGGTAAAGTCCCAGCAAGTCAATTACCTAGTTATGTTGATGATGTTCTTGAAGGATATTATGTTGATGAAACTCATTTTGCTGAAAAATATATAGAAGATGCTCCTGTGTATTATACTCCTGAAAAAGGTAAGATTTATGTTGATATAAGTGAAGATACTGAACATAGTGGTAAGACTTATCGTTGGTCTGGCACTAAATATTCAGTTATATCTGAAACTTTAGCTTTAGGTGAAGTTACAGGTACTGCTTATGATGGTGGTAAAGGTAGAAAAACTACTGCGATAGTTAATAGTTTACCAAATACTGTTGTAGATACCATAGAATTTGGTCAAGCATACGCAAATTATGTACAATTAAAATACCATTATCGTAAAAAAATTGTAACTGACCAAGATGATCATTATGAAGCACAACCTCATGGTCATGTAGATATACCTGTTGCTACTTCTAAATTAGCAGGTGCTATGTCTGCTGCTGATAAAGTTAAACTTGATGAAACTTTACCTAATCAAATTACTGAACTTAGTAATAATGTTTATACTAAAGAAGAAATTAATAATAAGTTTGATAATGTACCAACAGTAGAAAATACTTATACTAAAGCAGAAGTTGATAAAGCTATTGCCGATGCTATTAAGGCTTTAATTCCTGATGGTTATGAACTTGTTATTAAAAAGAAAACAACTTAATATTAATCATGGTGGTACTGAATAAGTGCCACCATTTAAAGTTTATAAAGTTATGCAAGATATTAATCAACAATTATATGAAAATAAAAGTACACCTGAAGGATTTATTCCTGTTTATGGTGTAGTTATTACTGTTCCTACTGGAATATATACTAATGGACAAAAAGAATTTACTTGCGATAAAACTTTTGATGAAGTAAAAGAAATACTGTTAAAAGGTGGAAGTATTATTGCTGTTGATAATAATAATAATAGAGTTAATTTTGATAGAATTATTGTAGGCAGTAACGATATTAGTGCTACAATTACTTATTTTTCTGATGGTGGAATTAATAAAATCGATTTAAGTTGGGATAAAGGTATAGCTAGAGTTGGTGGTGAAGAAACAAAAAGTATTAATACTTTTGTAGCTATAAGTAGTCTTTCTCTTGTTAATAATTATAATATTGGAGCTATAATTACTAAAATACTTAATAGTGCTACTGAAGGAGAAGTATTAACTGCTATAAATTCTATATTTACTAATTTTAATGGATTTACTTCTGCCATTAATAAACCTAATTCTATATTTTATAATGATAATGGAAAATATAGTGTTAGAGTTAGTGGTAGTGTAATTGTAATAGTATGGGATGCAGATACATATATAGGACATGTTACTATTGATAACACAGGAGCTTATACTTATAATACTATTCAAGTAATTGACCAAACTCTTTATAGATTATCTGCTCTTACTATTGAACCTATTGTTAATCCTAAAATATGGATAGGAACTGCTATTCAGTATGCTGCTATTGCAGAAAAAGATGCCAATACTACTTATATAGTTAAATCAGATGCTTAAATTATGGCTATATATCAAGGAGATATTGGAATACATGATATTAAATTTGGTAATATAGATGTATTTGAAATATATCAAGGTACTAAACTTGTTTATCCTGAAAATACTAATGTTACTATTACTTTTAATTTAAATGTTTCCGGAACTGTTACTATTAATGGTTATACTCCTGTTATAAGTGAAAATAATACTAAATTTGTATTTACTATTCCTGTTAAAACTAATTATACTGCTAATATTACTGCTGAACATTATAAATCTCAAACTGTTAGTGGTAATAGTGGTTATTTACCTATAACTCATAATGTAGAATTAGAATGGGAACAAAGATTTATTTCTTATACTGTTACTTTTCCTACAGATGGAGTTAAAGTTTTATTTGATGGAGTAGAAAAAGGAGTTATAACTAATGGTAAATTAGTTGTTCAAATAGATGATACAGAAGCTAAAGATAGTTATACAGTTACATTTAGTGGTAGTAAAGCAAGTACATATAATACTAGTGGATTAAAAGTAGTAGATAGTAGTATAGCTGCAACTGGTGGTAGTTATGATTTAAAACTTTCTACTAGTTCTGTTAAGACTGCTTATACACGAACTGACTATGCATCCTCCACGGGGAGTATAACCAAGGGTTCTACTTATACTGGTTCTTGGATTGAAACTGTTGTTAATCTTACTGCTAGTTTTACTAGTTCTACTACTTTAGGTTCCATAAACAATAATGTACTAACTATTGCTAATAATGAATCTACTAATACTAAAAGTGGTACTTTAACTGTTACATTTACTTTAGAGAATAGTCAGACTAAGCAAGCTAGTGGTGCTTTAAATCAAGCTGCTGGTTCTAAAGTTTATACAGATTGGGTATTAGATTTACAAACTGATGGAACTAGTGTTGAAGCTAAAGGCGGTACTAGAACAGTTACAGCTAATATTGCTCGTAGAACTTATAAATGGAATAACACTGGTACTGTTTATAGTGAAACTGCTACTCCTACACTTAGTATTAGTGGTAGTGCTAGTCTTAGTGGAAATCAAATAAAATTTACATCAAACGAAAGCGTTTCAGCCCGTTCTGCGGTACTTACTGCTAGTTATGTAGGATTGTCCAAAACGGTTACGATAACGCAGCAGGCAGGCTCAAAAGTGTATTCAGCGTGGTCTGCTTGGACTGTTTCTATCTCAGCAAGTACGCAAACGATAGGCGCAAGTGGGGGAACATCAACAATAACTACTAGTGCTAGTCGTTCTAGAACTTGGACTTGGAATGGAGTTGGTACTACACATACTGATACTGAAACTGCTACACCTACACTTAGTGGTAGTGCTGGCGGATTTACTTTAAGTGGTAAAACTGTTACTGCTAGTAACAATACTACAACAAATAGTCGTAGTATAACTATTACTGCTACTAGTAATAGTGTTTCTAAATCTATTACTATAACACAATCAGCTGGAGCTAAAGTTTATGGTAATTGGTCTGCTTGGACTATTAATATTAGTGCTGATAAAACTAGTATTGGTGCAACAGGTGGAACAGCTACTATATCAACTAGTGCTAGTAGAACTAGAAGTTATACATGGAATGGTGTTGCCGGTTCTGGTGGTACAGAAACTGGAAATGGAAGTCCTGCATTAAGTAAAGTTAGTGGTGATGGTAGTTGGGCTAATCCTAAAGTTACTTATGGAAATAATACTAGTACAAGTGGTAAATCAACTGTTATTCGTGCTACTATTGATTCAACTACTAAAGATATTACTATTACTCAATCTGCTGGAGCTAAACAATATAGTGCTTGGTCTGCATGGACAGTTAATATTTCTAATAGTGGAAATGTTGCTGCTAGTGGAGGTAGTTCAAATATAATTACTTCTGCAAGTAGAACAAGAACTTGGACATGGAACGGAGTTAGTGGAAGTGGTGGAAGTGAAACAAGAATTGGAACTCCTACTCTTAGTAAAGTTAGTGGTGCTGGTTCTTTTGCTAGTAATAAAGTAACTTATGATAATAATACTTCTACAAGTGCTAGAAGTACAGTTATTAGAGCTACAATGGATTCTGTAACTAAAGATACTACTGTAACTCAAAATGCTGGTAGTAAAACTTATAGTAGTTGGGGAGCATGGAATATTACTTTAACTGCTAATCCTACAACTATAGCTGCTGCTGGCGGTAATTCTACATTATCTACATCTGCTACTAGAAGTAGAACTTGGCAATGGAATGGTACAGGAACAACTTATACAGAACAAGGTAGCGGTACTCCTACATTAAGTAAAGTTAGTGGAGCTGCAACATTAAATAGTAAAACTGTTAATTATGGTAATAATACTTCTACTAATTCTCGTAGTTCAGTATTTAGAGCTACTATAGATAGTGCTACTAAAGATATTACTATTACTCAATCTGCTGGTAGTTTAGTTTATCAAAATGTAATATATCATACTACATATTATGGAACTGGTCCAGATACCGGTATTGATAGTACTACTTATCCTAATGTATGTGAAATTGATAAGGATATATCTTCAAAAGGAGAATTAATATATGTATATTATAAGATATATACTACTCAAAAATATACTTGGAATGGAGTAGAAGGAAGTGGCGGTACTACTTATAAATATTATACTGCCAGTGATATTGTAGCTATTAGTAAAGTTAATTGTGATGTACTAATTAGTAATGACAGTACAGTAGGTGATAATATGATAGCTTTTGGAATACAAGTTTTATCTAATTCTTCTACTAGTAGTAGAACATGGTATGTTGAATGGAGATGGCTAGGTTCACAAAATAATACTACTAGAGGTACTCAACAAAGTATCCTGTAGTTGGTCGTTTTTGCATACAAAATAATAAGTTTACTACTACTAATGTTGCATTACCTGTTTATATAAATAATATGAATGTAGATACTATATATGATGGAGAAAAAAACTTGTAATAATATTATTAGTAGTCCTGTTAGTGTTTACGTATATATTCCTACTAATGTTAGTACATTTTATGCTGGTGAATTATATTTTTGGTTTGAACATGAAGATGGTAGCGGTGATAAATATAACTGTTATTTAAGTAATTATAGTGCAGTTAGTGGTATTAGTATAAATAATAACAACACTGGTATTGGTGTTAATTCTAGTATTACTATTTCTGGTTTTACTATACTATGTCAATTTACTATGACTTCTAATAATATAGTATTTAATGTAAGAGTTTTGGTTGGACAATGATGAAAATATTATTCAATATAATAATAATGTTAGTGATAACTATATTGTTTATTTACTTATTAAAATTATTCAAATTAATTATATAGCTATGAATGATAAACAATTATATGAAAAACTAAGTCAGAATAATTATGATAAAGTATTTCCTATTACTTATCTTCAAAATATTCTTGACAAAGATACAAATAATGATTTAACTGTTGTTCTTTCTAGATTTAATCATCTATGGATTCCATATCAAGGAACTAGAGTTAACACTCGTAAAGCTGTTCCTGCTATTTTTAGACGTAATAGTCTTACTATAAGTTATTATGACGCAGAACATAATCTTTCTGTAACTGAAAGTTATATAGGTAGTAATCTTCAAGCTGGAGTTGAAACTAGTTGGGTTTCTGATGACAATTGGACTAAAATTCTTAGTGAGAAATATCTTGAAGAATCTGGTGCTAAAATTCCAATTGCTGATGGAACTATTGATTGGAATATGCTTAATGAAGCTCTTAAACAAATGATTGCTGGAGATGGTAAAGTTAATATTATTAATTATCCCGATGAAGAAGATATTACTATAAGATTAAGTCCGGGTTGTTGTAATGTTAATCGTCTTAGTCTTAAAGATAGACCTTATGAGCCTGAATATAAAAGCGGTAAAGGATATAAAATAATTCGCAGGGTTTTACTCCCCGTGGAGGATGATGCTAGTAATGCAGAACAGCTTTTATTTGATGGTTTTCTTGACGATACTTATTGTGAACAATATGGTCAAATAATTCTTAATACTGATAAATATGAAGTTATTAGAACAGATTTAGGTAATACTGCTGGTATTTATTATGATACATATCATAAATTATTTGTTCTTAGAGTTAAGACTATTCATGATGGAATTGGTTTTTATAATTATTATACTAGATGGACTATTGTAGAACCTACTGATAGAGTTCATCCTCTACGGGGGGTCAACACTCCTGTTTATGGAAATAGTGAAGATTATAATATTTATAATACTTGTCTTTCTGATGAACGTCCAAGACTTGGTATTATATATGTTAATTCAGTAGATAATATTAAATATTATTTTAATGAAGAAACTTTAGTTCAAGTTAAAAATAATATTTATCTTAATTATAAAGCTGTTCTTACTCAAGATATGATTAACAAAGAAAATACTCGTTATATTATTCGTTATGCTTTTGATTTAAATAGTAAAACTATTACAATGCCTAGCGGATGTGAACTTGTATTTGAAGGTGGTATTATAGAAAACGGTACTATTGATTTGAACAAATGTAAACTTACAGGTATGGTTGGTGAAGAATCTGAATATCTCCCTAATGTTACTTGTAGTAATTGGGCTGTTGGTCAAATTGAATATCGTGGTGGAAAGATTTGTTATTGGAATGGTACTGAATGGAGAGTAATGGGTGATACTTTTGCTATGGAAGGATATACCAAAGAAAAAATTAATAACATGTTTGATAATTACTATACTAAAAGTGAAATTTATAGTAAACAAGAAGTTAATAATTTACTTGGTGGTTATGTTACTAATGATACATTTAATATTTTTAAAGAAGAAATAAATCAAACTATTACTCAGAGCGTTAATCTTGATAAGATTCAAAAAGCTATTAACGATGGATGTGGAGTTAATATGACTATGCCTAGTGCAAATAGTAATAAACTTAGTCTTCCAATTTGGACAGGAACTGCTACCCAATATGCAACTATTACCCCAGTTGCTGGAATGACTTATAATATTATTGATGAATAATGAGTTTAAATCTTGGACGTCAAGGAGGAGTTGCTCAACCTCTTAGAAAGAGAACAGTAGGTCAAACTAATATTGCTCATGTTTATGATGGTACTAATCATATTTGGCCTACTTCTGTTATTAATTTTAGTGATTTTACTAGTGTTCAACTTAGATATATTTGGGGTAAAAATGATGGTTTTGATTTGGATACTAAATCATATTATGTTAATTCTCCTATTGATAGTTTAAACTATTCAGCTGTTGGTTTTGCTTGGAGTAGAAGACCTGGTATTATACCTTATTTATATTGGGGTGGTGATAATGTAAAGTCTGGTGCTGAATGTATTATGTTCAACATTGAATCTATGATTGAATTAGAAGATAAAATGCCTGATATAATGAAGATGAATTTATGTGCTAATTGGTTTGCTACAAAAGGTGTTGGAAATGTTACTATTGAATGTACTGCTTATAAAGGAGGAGTTATAGTTTGTGCTTGGCAATTAACAAATGTTGAAGGTGATATTGATAAACGTGGAGAATATTTATTTCCAGCTTCTGATGGTAAAATAGATATGCCTGATTATAGTAATGGAGGTTATAAAGAATGTTGGTATGGTGAAGTTGTTAGAGCTAATCCTATTGCTGGTGGTGAACCTATATATTTTAGAGTTAATCCTGTTGATGATAGCATTTTTGAACTTCCTAGTGTTAAAGTAATTCGTACTGGTAATGGAATGGTACATAAAGATGGTTATTGTTGGTATGAAAATACTCCTAATACTAAGTATAAAGTATGGAATAATCAAATAAATCTAAATGGATATATTAATACTCTTGGTTCTCCTAAGTTAAATGTTGATAAAGATGATACTTACGAATATACTTATATGACAGCTTTACTTAATTCAGATAATACTATTTATAATTCAAAATATAACAATAATTATAAATTTTATTATGGTTTTGTTGCAGGTAATTCTGAATTTAGAGGACAACAAGTTATTCAATGTAATGTTGCTAGTCAAACTGGTCATGCTGATGATGGTAAGACTTCAATTGGTGAAATAAAATATACTAAACTTAACAAAATTGGTGAGTTGACAATATATAATCCTATTGAAAGTTAAATTAATGTTAATTACCAAACAAAGATAACGGTTTAAGTGCTATAGATTATGTAGTTCAAACTACAAGTATTAATCTATTTTTTTAACTTAAACCTTAATTTATTATGCAAGTAATTGAAAAAGTGAAAGTTGTTCCAGAGGGCTATAATGGTGCTGGAATGAATTATGACGGTGGTAATCGTCGTGATGTAAACGGTAAGGCTAATGCAGGTTTAACTCTTGGTATTATCGGTACTGCACTTGGTGCTTGGGCTTTGTTTGGTAATCGTCGTTCTGCTGGTGCTAGTATTTTAAGTGGTGCTGGTGGTGGAATGTTAGGTGATGGCTCTACTAATATTAACGTACTTGGTGCTACTGCTGGTAGTGGAAGCGGTGCTCCTACTGCTTTTCAAGCATGGGAAAAATCTTGTGAAGATACTTTAGCTCTTCAAGGTGGTCTTTATCAATGGGCTTTGACTCAACAGAATCAACGTTTTGAAGATAGAGAACGTCTTAATAGTGAACTGTTTGGTGTTTATATTGATGGACGTAATCGTACTGATGCTCTTATTGAGAAAAATAACACTGACCATTTTAATCTTTACAAATATACTCGTGATGCTGATGATGATATCCGTAAAGAGTTATCTGATTTGAAAGCTGAATTGGCTGTTACTAAAGCTATTCGTCCTTATCAGGATAAACTTATCCAATGCGAAATGGAAAGAATGTTTACGGCTGGTATCAACTATACTAATCAAAAGACTTGCAATGTTATTTATGGTGTAGTTACTCTTCCAAATGAACCTACTGTTACTGGTTTAGTTGGACGTAATGCTAACGGTTGTTTACCATGTGGTTTTACTCAACCTGCTAGCGGAACTCCTGCTCAGTAATATTACTAAGTTTGATTAAGAACATAAAATTGAAAGAGATATGATACCTGTTAATCAATTCATACTAGGTAATAGTGACCCTTTACTATACCCTAGTGAAAAAATGACTACATGAATAACTAATCATTATTGTAAAACTGTAAAAGGGAATTATCTTCGGATAGTTCCCTTTTTTATTTATCTAATTTTAATATGGACAAATTTATTGATGTAATTGTAAATGGTATTCTTAATAATTTTGATTTTGGATTTATGTTTATTGTTAATGTTCTAACTTATATTATTATTAAAACTATTGATTATTTTAATGGTGATAATAAAGTTCCTACTTGGCAAAAAAGATGTGTATTAGTGATAAGTATTGCTGCCATGGCTGGTATTTATATTGCTGCTGGATATGATAATACTATTATGCTTGTTAATAGTGCTGTTCTTGCTCCTGTGTTTTGGAGTTGGGTTGTTAGTCCTATTCTAAAGAAACTTGGAATTGGTTATAAAGATATTGATAATATTATTGGTTAAGATTGTATGAGATTGATTAGCTAGGTTTGATTGACTAATTCAAGCCTGTCCATCCTCTACGGGGAGTATAGCTTGCCGAATTTGGCTAGTTTTAAGCCTAGCTGATTAACTATATACGGTTTGATAAAAGTCTGTCTATGGGGCTAGAAATAGCCTCTATGACTGTACATAAATATTTACAATGTGAAATCTATAAATAATAAAGCTATGAGAGTTATTAAGACTAAACATTTTCCTTTTGGTGGATATAAAGCTATTAATATTTTTGGTATTATATTTACTAAAAGTGAATTAAGTAATAAAGAACTTAATCATGAAGCTATTCATACAGAACAAATGAAAGAGATGCTATATATCTTTTTCTATATATGGTATGGTGTTGAATATCTTATTATAAGACTATTTCATATTAAACAACATGATGCTTATAAAGATGTAAGTTTTGAAGAAGAAGCTCATATTAATGATGATAATCTTAATTATATTAGTGAACGTAAACATTATACTTGGACTAAATATCTAGGTATTAATAGTTCTAAAACTGCTTAATTAAAAAATGTTAATAATATTGTTAAACTACTTGTTATTAATAATATAATTTATATTTGTAACAAACTAAATTCTAAAGATATGGAAGATGATAAAAGAGTTAATTATAAGTTAGATGCTATTAATAAACTTATTAATAATCTTAAACTTAGTATTTCTGGTAATAAAGAACATGATGAGCTTGGAGAAAATAATGTTATAGTTAATCTTGATGAAATTAGTCAAAAGATTACCGAGTTACATCAAATGGTTAAAGCTGAATTTGATGAGTTTGAAAATCAACATAAAAGTGAATCAGATGAAACTCAAACTCTTCTTAATAATCGTTTTGATAAAGTTGATGCTAAATTAGATAGTATTAAAGCTGCTGTTGATAGTATGAAAACTACTATTGGTAATAAACTTGATACTGTTAATTCTACTATTAATAAAGCAAATACAGATATAGTTGCTGCGATTAATGCTATGAAAGCTAGTAATGATACTAAGAACGATGCTATAATTACTGCTCTTCAAGGACTTGTAACTAAAGTTAATCAAAATACTAGTAATATTAATTCTCTTGATGGTCGAGTTGATGCTCTAGAACAAGCTTAATATGAATTTTAATTTAGTAGAAATGTATAATGGCTTGTTAAGATTTAACAAGCATATACTAAATGAACTTGCAGAAGGACTTAAACATCTACCTAATTTAGATGGAGTATCTAAAGGAGATAGTTTAATTATTAATGAACAAGGCAATCCTGCTTGGGGTTCTGCTGCATTTATTCCTACTTTTGAAAATGCTGCTTATGGTATTGAATGGACTAAAGATGACAATGATATAATCAGAATTGGTAATGCTAAATTTCATAGAGAACTTCCTATCCAAAATAGACTTAAAGGTTGTGTCTATAATGAAAAGAAAATCAGTTATTTCCTTAATCCTACGGGTTGGGCTAAACCTCTTGAAAATGGTTTTGTTCCTCCTCTTGATGGAAGTGATGGCGATGTTGGGGTAAGAGTTCCAGAGTTTTATATGTGCGTTAAAGATACTGGTACTAAATATCAACTTTGGATAAGTGATTTTAATATTGATGGAACATTTACTAGAGTTCATCCTTTTATTATAAGTCATACTAAAACTATGACTAGAACTAGAGAAGATGGTAAAGAAGAAGTATTTAGTGCTTGTATTAAACATGATGATACCAGATATTTAGGAGGAAATAAAAATTCTTCTGTTGCTGCTACTAAATTACAAGGTAGACCTAGAACTGGTATTAATTATAATGAAGCCAATGAATTTTGTGCTAATCGCGGAGATTGGATTACGATGATTAATTATCTTGAGTATTGTGCTTTACAAGCTCTTTGTTATATTGAGTATGCTAATTTTGATAATCAAGCTGCATTAAATACTAATTTAACTAGTGATGGATTTAAACAAGGTGGTCTTGGCGCTGGTGTTACAAATTTAAATTTGGAAAGATGGGCAGCTTTTAATGGTATTAATCCTATTGTACAAACTTATTGGACTGCTGAACATAATATTGGTAATGGTAGTACTAATAGTGACCATTATGAATTAGAAAATTATAATGCAGATGGTAGTAATTTTAATATTTATCCTGCTGTTTATCGTGGTATTCTAAATTTCTTTGGAGATATATGGACATTTATTAGAGATGTAGTCATTATCAATAAAGATGAAGATTATAATTATGTTTATATTCTTAAAAAAGGAGTTAATCACGCTGATGTTACAAAAGATAATGTTAATGAAAAATGTTATCTAATTGGATATCAAGCTAATACTAATAATTTTATTACTGAATTTGATTTTCAAAGAGGAGTTTATTTTATTCCTAATAAAGTTGGAAGTAATAAAAAAGCTGATTATAATTGGAAAAGAGGTATTGATGGGCAAGATACAGATAAAGCTGCTCATGTGCTTCTGTTTGGCGGTAGCGCTAATTACGGTTCTGAGGCTGGCTCTGGTGGCTTTGTTTCTACTTGGGTTCGGTCGGATTCTGGTGCGCATGTCGGCTTCTTTACTACAGTTAAACTTGATTAAATAAGTCCACGTGGAACTGTTATTAGGAGTAGTTGGTTAATTAATTTGTTTTCTGTTTTTGCATTTCTCGATACTACTCCTGCAACAGTTTATTATAATAATGTTTAAGGTTATATTTCTTAGAATGATTGACATTTAGATACAGTGCTTCTGCTTAGCAGTAACGCTAATAACAGTTCTAAAGCTAGCTCTAGTAACTTTAATTCTAATTGAGTTCAGTCAGATTCTAATGCTAATGTCGGCTTCTTTTATATAATTCCTAAAACTAATGAATATAAGATTAATATAAATATTATTTTGGGAAGTATAACCTTACCTCTTGGTAAAAGATAACGTTATTTAGAAACTAAAAGTGTTGGTAGTGATATTCACGAAGGCTCTTATATAAATTATATAAATATGAAAAGATATAGTGGTTTACATGATAAACTATGTACTATTGAAAATATTGAAGTTGCTGATGATAATGCAAGAAAGAATAAGAATAAGAAATATGGCATTAATAAACATGATAAAAATAGACAATATGAAAATGAAGATTTAGTAGATAAACTATTTAATCTTAAATATAAAACTTCTAAATATAGTCTATATAAAATATATGAACCAAAAGAACGTATTATTTATAGATTACCTTATTATCCAGATAGGATTGCTCATCATGCTATAATGAATGTTGTAAAAGATATTTGGACAAAAAGTTTTATTCATAATACATATAGTTGTATTGAAGGTAGAGGTATTCATCTTTGTGCAAGCAATCTTAAAAGAGATTTAAGAAAATATCCTAATAAAACTACATATTGTCTTAAATTAGATATTAAAAAATTCTATCCTAGTATTCCTCATGATGGTCTTAAAGAATGTATTAGAAAGAAAATTAAAGATAAAGATTTTCTAATTATTCTTGATGAAATTATTGATTCTACTGATAGTGTTCGTAATACTTCTTCTAAATTAACTGGAAAAAATGGTATTGGAGTTCCTATTGGTAATTATCTATCTCAATATTTTGCTAATCTTTATCTTAGTGAACTTGACCATTTATGTAAAGAAGAACTTAAATGTAAGTTTTATTATCGTTATGCAGATGATATAGTTATATTAAGTAATGATAAAGATTTTCTTCATAAAGTTCTTATTTATATTAAGTTATATGTTAATACTATTGGATTAAAGGTTAAAGATAATTATCAAATATATCCTGTTGATAGTAGAGGAATAAATTTTGTTGGTTATGTATTTTATCATACTCATACTCTTATTAGAAAATCTATTAAATATAAAATTATAAGACTAGTAAATAGTTATTTAAATAGAGAAATTGATAAAAAAGAATTTAAAGTTAGAATGTGTACTTATTATGGATGGCTTAAACACGCTAATGCTAAAAATCTTCTTTATAAAATTCAAAGTCTTACAGGTGTTAGATATTCTAATTGGAATGGCAAAAGAACTAATATTGCTAAATATTATGGTAAATACGTTAGAATAATTCAAGTTATTAATTATGCTAAGTATTTTAGAATTAATTTTATTAGAAATGGTAAAGCTTATTATGCTGATAGTAG